>Ga0209369_1000211_pt1 | contig 121138 bp, 100 predicted proteins | sample EBPBio142010_DNA_FD_185865 | JGI IMG/M metagenome (GOLD analysis project Ga0209369, IMG submission 185865) | Wastewater treatment Type I Accumulibacter community from EBPR Bioreactor in Madison, WI, USA - Reactor 1_10/4/2010_ DNA (SPAdes)... | ecosystem: Engineered > Bioreactor > EBPR >...
GGGCACTGGGAATAGGTGCCCGCTAGAGGGGCTGGCCCAAAGCGGGTAATGCTGCGGGCCAGTACCCTATTCCCGGAACCGAGTACCAACTAGGTGGACGAGGAGTACCTTAAACGACTACTCGCCAGCATTCGTTCAGGTAAAGTCCTGATTACGTGAGCAGGAAGCGAAATCATCTTGCGTGGTTTCGGGGTCACTTGGCCGGGCACTGAACACGCACACCGACTTCTCAACCCGAGAATCATCACCAACTGGGGGAACCAAATGCGTACTATCAAGCAGTACCTCGAGGCCGCGAAGGCTCGTAAGGAAAACGGCGAGGCGGGCTTCTCGCTCGTCGAGCTCATCATCGTCGTCGTGATCCTCGGAATCCTTGCCGCGGTCGCAATTCCGATCTTCAACGGTATCCAAGAACGCGCAGAACAGGGCGCAGCTGACGCTGCAGCCGCGAACGCAGCTTCGATGGCTGCTGTCGAGCTGACAAAGACCCCAGTCGGAACCCCTCCGACAACTTCCGGCGGCTATGCGATCACTTACAACCCGGCTTCGCCGACAACGATCGACAAGGTATGCGCGACTGCAAAGAAGGGTACCATCACCAGCAAGCCGAACGGTCCCGGCTGCTAATACAGCAAGGTATCGGAACTGTAATGCCCGGATGCCCCGGTGGAGGAGCAAGCCTCCGCCCACCGGGGCACACCTGTCTTCCAGCGCCACCCGGGCTGTGAGTTCAGGGAGATTCAGAGCGTAGCCAGGAACGTCACCTAACCGAACTCTTCGAGGGGAGCAGCGATGAAGCAGAAAATGCTTCCCGGCGATACCGCCATAGCTCCCGTTCGGGAGAATTCTCGCCAGGAGGAGCGCGATGACGGCGGCTTCAGCCTCGTAGAGATCGTCATCGCGATGCTACTTTTCGCTCTGCTCGCCGTCGGCATACTGCCGCTGCTCGTGAGCGTCACCCAGCTGACTGTTGGGAACAGCGAGAGTGTGCGCGGCAAAGCCGCAGTGCAGCAGAAGCTCGCTTCGATTCAGCGTTACTACCCGACAGACGCGAGCGTTCAGGTTGAGGCCTCACGACCCGTAGGTCAAACTCGAAATTGCAGTGCTCTGCCAACAAACGTTGCGCCGCTCAAAGAGACGGTCGGTGACCTCACCGTCACTACAGCAGCCGGAGCCTGCCCCACTGTTTTTCCAGGGACGGTCTCAGTGAACGTCACTGTCACGAATTCCAGCCAAGTCAAGGTAGCCTCGGCGAACACCAGCGTGCGGGTTACGCAATGAGCGCACCTTTTTCTGCGGTAGACGACCGTGCTGCAAACCGCTTCGAGCGCGAGACGGGCATGTCGCTCGTTGAGCTCATCGTCGCGATGGCCGTGTCTGCGTTGCTGCTCGGCGTGATTGCGGCCATCTTCGGGCAGGGGCTCGCAGCACAGGCACAGCAGGCATCTAGAAATACGGCGACTGCTCAGCTCGACGCAGTTTCTGCCTACTTAAACGAATCGATCCGCAACTCGACCACCGCGCGAGTCTCTGAGTCTGGCAGCAGACTCGACCTGACCGTGGTCAACGAAGCGGGCACCGCTTACGAGTGCAGGGCTTGGAAAATCTCTGGGGAAACACTCTGGTATAGCTCAGGAACCACCGCGCCCGCCTTCACAACGACCTGGGCAAAGCTCGCGCAGCAATTGATCGACCCCGCTAGTGGGGCAGGCAGCGTCGGGTTTATTAATAGCGGCTCGGCGGTGAGTTATCTCTTGAATGTCAAACCCGGCGACATCGAGGTCACTATACGCGACGGAGGATACCCTGGCGCGAAGAGCAACCTAGGAGGTTCGACATGCTGAGAAAGAATGAGCACCGAGGAATCTCGCGACTCAGCATCGCAGCTCGATTGCGTCGCGACGCGGGGTCGACGATGGTGACCGTGCTGATCGTGATGCTCGTGTTGACTATAGGAGGTCTCGCGCTCTCGGCAATTGCGATGAATACTGCAGTCTCGGTTACCGGCACCAGGGATCGCAGCGCCGCTCAGGCCGAGGTCGATGGTGCGATCGCGACAAAGACGGTCGAATTGATGACCGGCAGACAGTCTTGCAGCACAACAGGCGAACTTAACGGGAAAGTGCATAACGGCCCTGTGGCCACAACGCCGGAGGTGACGTGGACGCTCAAGTGCAGTGTGTCAGGCACCGTCGGCAAGGCAGTGCTCGAAGCGAGCGCGAGTGTTGGCGGTGAAGTAGCGAAGAAGCAATCGGTGTTCAGCTACGAAGCGACGCCGCCGCCGCCAAGCTACGGTGACATGACGTTTTTCGGTACCCCAGTGGTAACCTTTACCACCGAGGTGCACCCCGGGTCGCCGGGCAAGCCTATGACGCTGGTGCTACCGAAGACGGGATTTATCTGCCAGGGTGAGATCTGGGGCAGCGTCGTCGCCAGCGGGGACATTCGCATTAACGGCCCCGGTTGTCAGGTGCACGGCAGCTTGACGTCCGTGAACGGGGTGATCTACGGTAACCAAGCTGATGCGAAGATAGACGGCGATATTACGACCGGTGGCACGGGTACGAATGTCGTCTTCGGCACTGTCGGCGGTAACGTGCACACCAAGGGATCAGTATCGTTTTCAGAGTCCTCGCGCACGATCTCTGGCTCGGTCGTTTCTGGTGGTAATGTCGCTCTAAAGAAGTCAAATGTGGTCGGCTCAATTACGATGCGTGGGTCAAGCAGCTTTACCTCGGCCGGTGGTACTCACGGTGGGCTTATCAAACTTGCAATGGTGCCGGACCCTCAGTTGCCGAACTTGCCACCATGGTTTGAGTTTCAGTACAAGCCGAGCGAATGGCCGACCTTTACGAACGTCATCACACTCAGCTCAAGTCTGCCCAAAGAGAATCCACTCTCTTGTGAGTACTACAATTCATGGCCGCAAAAGGGATGGACCGATCTGAACTCGATCACACAGAAGACAGTGCTCGATGCCCGTGCTTGCTCCAAACTTTCCACCAATGCGGGCACGAGCCCCGTAATCAAGCTGCCACAAGATCTCTTGATGCTTGCAAAAGCATTCGACACGACCTCATCGAGTTGGAGCGCAGCGTCAGGACTGAGCGAGAAGCCCTCGGTCTGGTTCGTCACTGAAGATCCGAACCCCGCAGACAATGCCCCCACTTGCAGTGGAGGCCTTGGCGAGGTGAAGCTCAATCACGTCGGTACGACAACTTCGATCAAGGCGATGGTTTACACACCTTGCAAAATCAACATTGCGGGTAATTCAACGTTCAACGGCCAACTCTATGGAGCAGGGTGGGACCACGGTGGCGGTATTAACTTCTTGCCCGATACGGTTGGTTTGCCGGGAATGTCGACCTCGAGTGGTGGCTCCCAACCCGGAGGAGTTCCGCAAGCTGGCAGTTTCGTGCTGCAGACAAGCCAAGACGTGCCAGCCTCGGTGACTCAACCGTGATCGCCTCGCCATGGCTCGCGTATTTTGTGACGTTGGCTGGGCTCTTCGGTCTGCTCCTCGGCTCGTTCTTGAACGTGGTCACCTACCGCGTGCCCGCGGGCAAGTCGCTGCTGCCCAGCAGCCGCTGCCCGAACTGCGACGCTGCGATTAAGCCATGGCAGAACGTTCCGGTGCTGAGCTGGATCGCGCTGCGGGGCCGGTGTGCGTCATGCAAAGCGCGCATTTCGTTGCGCTACCCACTCGTCGAGCTCGGGACGGGCTTGACATTTGCGGGTATCGCTTGGTGGTGGCTCGGAAACAATTGGGTAAATCAGCACGGACTGACTTCGGCGGTGCTGCTGCTCGTTGCGCTGCTCTACCTCGCTGCTGTATCGATCGCGCTCGCGCTCATAGATCTCGACACGTTTCGTCTGCCAAACGCGGTCGTGCTGCCATCGCTCGTTGTGCTACTGACACTGCTCGCGGCCGCATCGGTATTCGCGGTTGATGGCTCACTGTGGTGGCCGTTTGCTCGCGCGGCGATAGGTGCGCTCGCGCTCACGCTGTTCTATGCCGCGCTGTGGTTCTTCTGGCCGGGCGGAATGGGGCTCGGCGACGTCAAGCTTGCGGCGGTGCTCGGTCTGATGCTCGCCTGGTTCGGTTGGGGCACTCTCATCGTTGGGGCCTTCACGGCCTTCGTCTTCGGGGGAGTGTTTGGTGTGGCCCTCGTGATCGCGGGCCGCGGGGGGCGCAAGAGCCGCATTCCGTTTGGGCCCTGGATGCTTCTCGGCGCGTGGTTCGCGATCTTCGCCGGCGAACTGCTTGCGAATTGGTACTTACGAGCGGTGTTCGCGCGATGAGCGCACTGGCTCTGAATTGCACGACATCGCGGCAGCGATCACACCATCAGAAAGGAGACCCGAGGAATGGCGAATAGCATCGTGGGTCTAGAGATCACCGAAGAAGAAGTGCGCGCCGCCGAGGTGCAGGTGGGCAAGACACCCAAGATTCTTGCGCACGGCGTCGTGCGTTTGCCCCGAGGTGCCGCAAAGGACTCTGAGGTGCTCGATCGTGCGGCAGTGGTTGCCTCTTTGCAAGAGTTGTGGAAGAAGGCGGGCTTCAAGAGCAAGCGGGTGGTGCTCGGTATCGTGAGCCGCCGCGTGCTCGTGCGCGATTACCGTACTCAGGCAATGGCACCTGAGCTGTTGCGCCAGGCTTTGCCGTTTCAGGTGGCCGATCTGTTGCCGGTGCCCGCTGACCAGGCGGTGATCGACTTTTACCCGATTGCGCAAGAGAGCGAGCAACTGACAGGCCTGCTCGTTGCCGCCGTTGCCGAGACGGTGCAAGAGCTCGTCAACACCGTGACGCAGGCGAAGCTGCGCGTCGAACAGGTCGACCTCTCGCCGTTCGGTCTGCTGCGCTCGATCGCGATGCTGACCGACTCGTCTGAGTCGATCGCCGTAGTGCATCTCGGTGTGCACACGAGCTATGTGGTCGTGGCCGAGCAAGGTGTGCCCCGCTTCGTGCGCATCATGCCGCTTGAGCTGTCCGAGGCGGCCGGCGAGCCCGACCCGAGCCAGCTGCCTCCACCGAATTTTGAAGGCGAGAGTGAGGAGCAGCGGCTTGCACGCTTCTATGCAGAGCACCCGCCCGAGATCATGACGCCCGAGAAGATCGACGACCTTGTTGGGCAGATCACTAACACTCTGCGATTTCACGTTGAGCGATCCGGGGGCCAAGCGATCTCGCGTGTGTTGCTCACCGGCGCCGGCGCCGGCATTCACGGCGTCTACCCCGGCTTCAAGCAGCGCATCGGTCTGCCTGTGAACCTGGTTGGCGGTCACCACCTCACCAGACAAGACGGGGTGAAGTCGCGACACGGGCAAGAAGACCTCGAGCTGTTGACTCCGGTCGGCCTCGCGATGACGGGAGCTCGCTGATGGATCTGCTGCCAAAGAAGAAGACAGCAACCCCCAAGATTGTGAGCGGGGGCGTGCCGCGCGTCAACCTGCTGCCTCGCGAGGTCATCGCGAAACGCGAGCAGAGCGGCATGATCAAGAGCTGGGGTGTGCGCGTGGCGGCCACGGCCGTTATTGTCGCTGTCGGCGTATTAGGCATGTTCGCCTGGCAAGCGGTAACCACGCTGCGCCTTGGAGCGACTCAGGCCGAGGGGACGAGCCTGCTGACTCAGATCGGCTCGAAGTCAGAGATTCAGCAGCTCATCAACACCGAGTCAAGCCTCGGCTCTTTTGAGAAGAAGGCCCTCGCGACTGACTTCGGCTGGGTTGAGAGCCTGCAGCGACTGCTTGCAAAGTTTCCCGAGGGTTCGACGCTGTGCTCGTTCGACCTCACCGGTGGCGCCGCGCCCGCTGGCGACCCCGAGACTCAGGTGGGGCTCTCGGGCGTGTTTACGATGTGTGGCTCGGCAGCCTCGGTAATTTCATATCTGCGCGATGCGACCTCGGTCGACGGCGTGCTCGCTGTGACCATCGTTGACAGCACCTATGACCAGACGTTGGGTCTATACACGCACACGATCGCGGTGCAGTTCGATCAGACCATCTATACGGGCGCCGAAAAGAAAAAGTCTGATGCCGCCGAGGCCCCGGCTGAGGCTCCGCCCGCAGAAGAACCTGAAGAAGAGGCCGCGGCAACTCCGGAACCTGGTGCGACTCCCGAAGGCGACGATACCCAGACTTCGGCAACGACACCCGCAACCGAGGAGGCGGCAGCATGAAACTCGACACCAGAATGCTGAACCTGCTCGGTCTGCTCGCGATCGTCGCGGTGCTTGGCCTTGGCGTTGTGGGCCTCATCATGCCGATGTATCAGGGCGTGCAGAGCACCTCGGACCAACTTTCTCTTGCCGAGCAAACGAACGAGGGGTATCGCAATCAGCTGGCGCAGCTGACCGAGGCCGAAGGGCGTAAGGCCGAAATAGAGAAGAGCGTCGCCGAGCTGCGCAAGCAGGTGCCGGGCAACGTGCAGGCAGACACCGTGTTGCAGGTGATCGCCGATGCGAGCGCGGCGACCGGTGCGTTCATCGATTCCACGAGCTTCGGCGAACCGACCGCGTTTACCCCACGAGTCGAGCCGACAGAAGACGGAGCGGCACCTGCCCCCGCGCCAACACCCGATCCTGCCGCGAGCGACGCGGCGGCCTCAGGCTCCGCCGATGGTGCCGCAGGGGCGCCGACTGACGGCGCGGCACCACCGCAGGCAGCTACAGAGGCGGCAACCCCGGATCAGCAGATTGAGATCACGCTCACGCTCAGCGTTGAGAACACCGCAATGGCGGCCAACTATCTCGACCAGCTGCGCGCGGGCTCGCGCACTCTGCTGATCACTTCGGCAATCGCGGAGAAGAGCAGCGCCCACTCGGTGACGAACTGGGAAGGCACGCTGACGGTGACAATGCTGGCCTTCTTCTACGAGAGCGGAGACACCAAATGAGCGGCGGCAACTGGTTCGATGAGCTCGACGCTGAAGCCGCCAGGCGAGAGGCCAGCCTGGGCATGTCGAGGCGCGAGATGCGGGAAGCCGCAGCCACCGAGTCAACCTCGCTGCCCGCGGTGCAGCAGCCTGCCGCGTGGGTGACCGAGGCCGAAGCGAGAATCGAGGTTTCGAGCCCAGTCCAGCCCAGCACGGCACCAACCCCGGTGGCATCGGCACCAGTGGTCGCTGCGCCCGCAGGCGCCGTGAGAATTCGCGAACTGCTCGAGACGGCCCGCACCTCACGAGCTTCAGACGTGCACCTGACGCAGGGTCTCCCACCCCAGATGCGCGTCGACGGCGACCTCGTGCTGATCGCAGGCGGCGAAGCCTGCGTGAGCCGCGAGTGGTTCGACGGTGCGCTGCGCGACATCATGTCGACGCGGCAGTTGCAAGAGCTCGAAGACGCCGACGAGATCGACTTCTCGGTCGCGGTCGAGGGCATCGCCCGCTTTCGTGTGAACGTGTTTCGGCAGCTCGGTGCGCTCGCCGTCGCCATGCGTTTCATTCCCGACGAGACCAAGCCCCTCGAAGAACTCGGCGTGCCCACCATCGCCGCAGCTCTCGTGACGAGGCCGCGCGGCCTCGTGCTGGTCACCGGCCCCACAGGTTCGGGCAAGTCGACTACGCTCGCGGCGATGATCGACCTGGTGAACCGAAAGCTTCCGTCGCACGTCGTGACGATCGAAGACCCTGTCGAGTTTCGGCACACCAGCAAGAAAGCGCTTATTCACCAGCGCGAGATCGGCAGCGATACCCGCTCGTTCGCCGAGGCAATGCGTCGCGTACTGCGACAAGACCCCGACATCATTCTGATCGGCGAGCTTCGTGACCCCGAGTCGATCTCGACCGCGCTCACCGCGGCAGAGACCGGCCACCTCGTGCTCTCGACACTGCACACCCAGTCGGCTGCCAAGTCGATCAACCGCGTGGTCGACGCCTTCCCGCCAGCGCAGCAGGCACAGGTGCGCACGCAGCTCGGCGACGCGCTGCAGGGCATCATCACGCAGACGCTGCTGCCGAAGGCCAGCGGCCACGGTCGCGTCATCGGCACCGAGGTGCTCGTCAACACCCCAGCCATCGCGAACCTTATTCGCGAGGGTGAGGTGAGCCAGATCTATTCGATGATGCAGGCGGGCGGCGAGCTTGGCATGCACACCCTCGACCAAGACCTGAAGCGACTCGTGCAGAAGGGCGAGATCAGCCTTGAACTCGCGCAATCGCGCGCCTACGACCCGAAGTCGATCGCCGAGGGCATGAACGTGCGCTCTGGCCTCGTCGAAGACACCTGGATGGGTGGCATGGGCATGCAGCAGTCAAATGGCGGGTGGAACAACTGATGGCCGTCGAACAGTTCACGTTTCAGGCCACTGACGCCAGCGGCAAGGTGACCAGCGGCAAGGTCGATGCCCCGAGCAAGGACGCGGTCGTGGCGCAGCTGCGCGCCCGCGGGCTGATGCCGCTCGATGTCAAGCCGGTCTCGAAGACTGGCTTGAACACCGAGATTCGCATTCCGGGCCTCGAAAAGCCGGTGAAGACCGACGTGCTCGCCGTCTTCGCGAAGCAGATGGCGGGCCTCTTGAACGCAGGCCTACCACTGTTGCGCTCGCTCGTGGTGCTCGAAGACCAGGCCGAAGACAAGAAGCTGAAAGCCGCGCTCGGCCAGGTGAAGACCGACATCGAGCAGGGGCAGACGCTCTCGAACTCGATGGCGAAGCACCCCAAGGTCTTCCCTCCACTCATGGTGAGCCTCGTGCGCGTCGGCGAGATGGGCGGCTTTCTCTCGCAGTCGATGGCGAGCGCTGCTGAGACCTACAAGATCGAGGCCGAGCGCACCAATAAGATCAAGGCCGCAACCACCTACCCCGTGATCGTGCTCGTGATCGCGCTGCTCGGCTCGCTCGGCATGGTCACCTTCATCGTGCCGATCTTCGCGAAGATGTTCGAGGGCATGGGCTCGGCGCTGCCGCTGCCCACGCAGATTCTCGTAACGCTTTCGAACAATATGGGTTGGGTGCTGCCACTGCTCGCGGTGCTCGTGATCGGCGGTGCCCTCTGGTGGCGCACGAACAAGCACACCGAGCGAGTGCGACGCGTGGTCGACCCGATCAAGCTAAAACTGCCCGTGTTCGGCAAGTTGACGACCAAAGTCGCCGTCGCCCGGTTCGGGCGTGGGCTCGCGATGATGCTGAAGGCGGGCGTGCCGCTCGTGCAGGCGCTCGACATCGTCGGCGAGGCGTCGAACAACTGGAAGATCGAGCAGGCCGTGAAGGCCGTGCAAGACTCGGTGAAGCAGGGCAAGTCGTTCTCGCAACCGCTCGAAGACTCAGGCGTCTTTCCGTCGATCGTCGTGCAGATGGCCCGCGTCGGCGAAGAGTCGGGCACGCTGCCCGACATGCTCGAGAGCATCGCCGACTTCTACGACGACGAGGTGGCGACCGCGACCGAGCAGCTCACGAGTTCGATCGAGCCGATTCTGATCGTCGGCATCGGCATCATCATCGGCGGCATGGTCGTCTCGCTCTACCTGCCGATCTTCACGATCTACGGCGAGATCGCCAACCAGTAGCGCATTACAGCAGGCGCAGCCGGTCCCGGCAAACGAAGGGGGTGGCAACCAGATCAGTTCTGGTTGCCACCCCCTTCGTGTGAGCCCGCGCTATTCGATCTCGGCCGTCACCATGCCGATGAACTTGATCGTGGCGCGCATCGGCAGATCCTCAACCGTCACGTTCACGTTCTTGAGCTCGTCGATGTAGCCGAGAATCTCGGGAGAGGGTGCAAAACCCTCGTGCACGGCTCCGCGCACGGCCTGCACCTTCGCCACGAGCTCGGGTGACGCTTCTGCGCCCTGCGCGGCAAGCGCCTTGGCGGCAAGGTCGCCCCAGGCCTGCAGCGGTCGGCTCAGCCCGTCGAGATGGCGCAGCACCGCGGCGAAGCGTTCGGGCGCCGATTGGGCAAGCTCGTTGACCGCATCGATCGCGTTGAGCATGCTCTGAAAGTGCGTGTCGAGTGCGTGGTGCAGCAGGCGCATCGACTGCCCGGGAGGCTCGGCTGCCTCGCCGCCCAGCAACTCGAGCGCGAAGCGACCGATCATCTGGTTCTGCAGTGCAAAGATGCCGATGTTCTGCTCGAGTGCCTCGACCATTTCGTGAAGCGAGACGGCCGCCTCGACCGCGCGCTTGAACTCCATGCCGGCGCCGCCGAGGCGCTCGAGCGCCTCCTGTGCGGCCTCGGTGAGATCCTTGCCGAGGCCCGCCTGGTCGGCGCCGCCCCACGCGATCGCCTCGGTCGCCTCTTTCACGATGGTCGCGAGGGCGGGAATCGCGGCCGAGCGCACCTTACCGCTCGTGACCTGCTCGTGCAGCCCGCGGCTGACCTCTTCGACGCGCTCGAGCGAGTGCAGCGGGTTCAGCAGCAGCCGGCCGAGCATGCGAATCTTGCCCGGCAGAATCTCGAGCGGCACACGGCTCGCCGTCTGCTCGAGCTCGTCGACCGACTCGATCATCGCGGCCACCTCGCGTGGCAAAAGTGCGCGCGTCAGCGTGCCCATGTCGGCGAACCCGATAGCGGCAAGCTCGGTGCGCAAGAATTCGGCGCCAGCGTCGGCCTGTTGCCGCGCACCACCTTCGACCGTCGCCTCGAACTCGCGGGTGCGGTCGAAGATCTCGAAGATCTTGTCGCGCATGCCGCCAGTCTCGGGGCGAACACGTATAGAGATGTGGCCGTTCTCAGTCGGCAGCATCACTGCGAACACCTCGTAGCGCTCGTCGTCGCTCGACAGGTTCGCCACGTAGCTTGCGACGGGGCGCCCTGCCTGCAGCTCGTCCCAGATGAGGCGAAACGCGCCGCGCGGCATGGCCGGGTCGCGAACGATGTTGTGCGGCTGGCCCTTCATCTCGTCGAAGGTGTAACCCGAGAGCCTGGTGAACACCGAGTTTGCGTGGGCGATCACGCCCTTGTCGTCGGTGATCGAGAAGAACAGTTCGTCGGGCTGAAACGAGCTGAGCTGAACGGTGCGAGCTGACTCGCGAAGTGGCGACACGGTGGTGTTCACTGGGTACCTTTCGAAGGGGGATATGGGGGAGTGGGGAGGCCTCGCTACGCAGAAACGCGCAGCACTTCTTCGATCGTGGTGATGCCCTGCGCGGCCTTCAAGAAACCGTCTTGGCGCAGCGTGACCATGCCGCCTCGAAGCGCCGCCTCGCGAAGATCTGAACCGGTCGCACTACCCGTGACCAAGTGCTCGAGTTCATCAGACATGTTCATGACCTCGTGCAGTGCGACGCGGCTGCGGTAGCCGGTGTTCGAGCACTCCTGGCAGCCGCCCGGCTTGTAGAAGGTGAGCTGCATGCCCTGCGGCACCGGAATGCCGAGCGCCGCGAGCTTCTGCGGGTCTTCGTGGTAGGCCACCTTGCAAATGCCGCAGAGGCGGCGGGCGAGGCGCTGCGCGACGACCGCGTTGATTGCGGTACCGACCAAAAACGGCTCGCACCCCATGTTGATGAAACGGGTGAGCGCGCTCGGGGCGTCGTTCGTGTGCAGCGTCGACAGCACCATGTGGCCGGTGAGCGCCGCCTCGATCGACATGTTCGCGGTCTCTTCGTCTCGAATCTCGCCGACCATCACGATGTCGGGGTCAGAGCGCAGAATCGACCGCAGCGCGGTGTGAAAGTTGAGGCCTGCCTTGTGATTCACCTGCACCTGGTTGATGCCGGCGAGGCGAAACTCGACCGGGTCTTCAACGGTGATCGCGTTCACCTGCGGGGTCGCGATCTCGCTGAGCGCGGTGTAGAGCGTGGTCGATTTGCCGGAGCCCGTGGGGCCGGTCACGAGCACCATGCCGTACGGCTTCGAGATCGCCTGCCGAAACAGCTCCTGATTCTTCGACGAGAATGCGAGGTCTTTCAGCGACAGGTTCTGCGTGGAGTTCGCGAGAATACGCATCACGATCTTCTCGCCCCACACGGTCGGCAGGGTGGCGAGGCGCAGATCCACCTTCTTGCCGTTGTGCTGCACCGAAATGCGGCCGTCTTGAGGCTTGCGGCGCTCAGCGATGTCGACCGCGGCCATGATCTTGAGGCGCGAGATGACGCCGTCTTGAATCGCTCGGCTCGCCTGCTGGGTTTCTTTCAGCACGCCATCAATGCGGTAGCGCACGATGAGGCTTTTCTCGCCGGGTTCGATGTGAATGTCGCTGGCCCGGTCGTCGATCGCCTGCGAGATGAGCAGGCTCACGAAGCGCACCACGGGCGCGTCGTCGTCGCTCGCGGTCTCGAGGTCGTCGTGCAGTTCTGCCTCGGTGACACCGCTCTCGTCGAGCATCTGCCCCTTGAGCTCGCTGAGTTCGCCGTCAGATCGCAGAAAGCGGGTGAAGGCGAGCTCGAGCGCGTCGGTTGCGACCGCGGCCGGCTGAATCGACAGACCCGTCGCGGTCGTGATGTCGTCGATCGCGTTCAGGTCGCTGGGGTCGAGCATGCCGACGAGCAGGTGGCGTCTGGTGCGGCGAATGGGCAGCAGCTGGTAGCGGCGACACAGCACCGCGGGAATCATGCCGATTACCTCGGCATCGAGCGGCTCCTGTTTGAGGTCGATGAACGGCACCGCGGCGAGTTGCGCGAGCGACTGCGCGATCGTTGCGTCGTCAGCGATTCCCTCTGCGAGGATCTTGGCGCGCAGCTGCGCGCCAGTGCCGAACTGCGTGGTCAAGCCCCGCATTTGCTCTGCCCCCACGACGCCGCTGGCCACGAGGCTCTCTGCGATTCTCATTTCTGCTCCATTCACGACTCACGAGATGCGGGTCTCATGCCCGCACACTCGTCGGTTCGCTCGGGAACGAGCGGGGCGAGCGCGTTTCGCTCGTAGAAGCGAGGAAACGAGCACGCCCCTTGCCCGAGCGTTCGGTGCTTGCCTACAGCGAGATCTTGCCCTCTGCCGACTTTACCGCGAGGCGGGCCATCGCCAGGTTCGACTTTGCGCGATCCACCGCAAGGTAGATGAAGACGCTGTTGTTCGCCGTCAACGGGCGAATGATGTGGTACTGGTTGCTCAGCGTCACCAGAATGTCTTCGAGTTCGCCGTCGAGCTTCAGCGCGCGCATGGTGTTGAGCTTTGCGCGCATGAACTCGGTGGTGCCTGCGGCCGCAACCTCGACATCGAGGCCTGTGCCGGCCGAAGCGAGCAGCATGCCCGAATCGCTGTCGCCGAGCACGGCGGCCATTGCGCCGTCGACGTCAGAAACGAGCTGAGCGAGAACTTCGTTGATGCTTGACATTGATGTCTCCTGTATTCGTGTGTTGTGTACTGGGTAGGTACGTGTTTATGGGTGGTGGTTGGTTAGCGGGCGAACGACGCCGTGGTGCGAGGCAGCTGAAAGCTGAGATCCTCGAGCACCGTGCGCGAGATCGACACGGCCTGGCCGGCGAGTTCTTCGTCGCCGAACACCGCGAGCAGCATGATCTTGTGGCCGGGTACGCGGCGCAGCAGCACGCGGCCGCTCTCGGCTTCGACAAGCGAGTACTGGGTCGAGCCGATAGCGCGATCATTTGCAACCGCCTCGGTGAGCGCCTGCAGCGAACTCGCCATGCTCGCGAGGCGCTGATCCTGCTCTTCGGTAGCTGGCAGTCGCGAAATCTCGAAGCCGTCATCGGTAGCGAATGCGGCGCTTCTGAACGAGCGGCACTGGGTGCGCAGGCTCTCGAGCGCTCGCGTGCACTCCTCGATGAATACTGGGTGCTGGTTCTCGGGCAGCGGTTCGTCTCGGTAGTTCATCGGAGTCCCTTCATCATTTCGCGAGTTTCAACGTCGGCGATGAGCGTCATCAGCATCACCTGCATCTGCTCGGCGCTTCGAGCATCGACCTCGAACACCGGGGTCGGTCGGTCGGGAAACACAGAGGCAGCCGCATCGCGTGCGATCGCGACCCCGCCGGGGCCGTGCACGTCGCTTCGAGTGAGGCCGATCACCACTCCGCCGCGGTCGACGATGCCGCCGAACGCATCGAGGTGCTCGCGCACGCTCGCCGCGACATCGGGTGCGTCAGCGTTCACCAGCAGCAGCAAGCCCATCGCGCGGTCTTTCAAAATCGACCACATGAAGTCGAAGCGGCGCTGGCCGGGCACGCCATAGAGGCGAATCTTCTCACCGGCGTTCACGCCGATCTCGCCATAATCGAGCGCGACGGTAGTGGTGTCTTTGTCTGCGATCGAGCGGTCGGTGTTCGCGGCCTCGGTCGATACCACCTCGATGTCGCTCAGCGAGCGAATCGCCGTCGTCTTGCCGGCTCCCATGGGCCCGGCAAACAGGATCACGTGTTCGGCCATGGTGCCTACAGCCCCAATCTTGCGCGCAGTCGCTGAAACAGGCCGGGCTTCTGGGCCGCCTGGGCGTACTGCTCGGCGGGCGCACCCTGCTGTGCGGGCTGCTGGCCAAAGCTCGGCTGAGGAGTCGTGCCCGCGAAGGCAGGCTGCCCGCCGAATGCCTGCGGAGCGAGGCTCTGCTGCGAGAACACGCCGGTGTCGCGAGGCGTGGCGACCTTCAGCGTGTTCATGAGGCTCAGCGCGTTGACGAGAGCCCTGGTGGCGCCAAATGAACGGTCTGAGAAGCCCGCGAGCTCATCTACGGTGAACATGCCGTTCGCGAGCATTGCCGCCTGGCGCATGTCGTCGAGCTCGGGGTTGATGGTGGTGAGGTTCGGCCAGCGCTGCATACGGTAGAGATCGTCTGACTGCAGCCACGGCGCGAGGCGATCAGGAAACGCCTTCGCGCTGATGCGCCAGAGCAACCCATCGAGGCTGCGCCCCTGCTGGCCCTCAGAGAGGTTGCCAGGGGCGAAGGTGATCGACGCCTGAGAGATGAGCGGGGGCAGCTGTGCGGTCTCGCCACCCCACGTGTACGTGTGGTTGAAAGTGTTCACGGTGATCACCGACTGCGTGGGCAGCGTAATTGTCACCGTCGCGGGCTGCTTGCTGAGCAGCGCCGAGTGCAGGGCGAACGCCACTCCGGCCCATCCCGTCTCGGGGCGGCCCACAGCTGGCTGCGAGAGTTGCTGCTCGTCGGGTGCCGCCCAGGCGTCGTTGCCCCTGGTTTCGAGCGTCCAGTCGCTGCCGTTCCAGTAGCGCATCAGCAGGCGCCCGCCAGGATCGGCGTACCAGCCCTCGGCGACTCCGTGTGAGGTTTCAAGCATGTGCTTCCCGTCTTAGTTCTCCCGTAGCGAGAGACAGTCGCCGTAGCGAAGCTGATCCCGCGTTCCTTTCAATTACGCTATTTCGGCGTGTCGTGAAATTTCGGGCGGGCTCCTGAACCAGTAACCATCTCACCCATCAATCTCACGCAGGGCGATCGGGAATTCCTTGCGTTTTCTAGGCGAGTTGCACATAAGCTGACATTTGTTGCTCGTCCCCAACCCGAGCAAGAGCGCGGTAGCGTGCAAAATGTTTCGCACGACCGCCCAACTATGCCCTATATTTGCCTCAGGCCGTTCTGGCAATAGAAAAGTGGCAATTGCTCAGATTCTGCGGCAGCGAACGCATCTGGTTGGGGGACTGGGATGTATGTAGGGAAGACGCAAGCGAGCGCCATCGTCGGGTTGACGATCTCTCGCGCGCCCGAACGCGTATGGCAACAGCACTTTTCATCGACTGAACCGCAACCAGAGCTCGTGCGGGGCAGGCTTGCTCGCCGAGTGCTCGAATCAGAGGGGCGTTGGATCGCGATCGACGGCGCACCTGGCATGGGGCGCACGACGTTGCTCGGGCAGGTGGCAGATGAGTTGCTCGGCCAGCAGGAGTGGTTTCACACGATCTGGAACACCAGTCAGCGCATCGAAGCGCTGGCTTTCTCACGCTACGAGCGATCGCGTGATCTGCGACCGATCGCAAGGTGGTTGCGTGCGCAGGCCGCGCGGAGCCAGTCGGGGTACGCCACACTACTCATCGACGACTACGACACGAGCCTCAGCGCAGCGTGCATGCGGTTGCTCGACGAACTGCTGCTCGCGGTGCCAAATCTGCGCGTCATCACAACAAGCATCGACCCGCTCTCGCCGAGTGCTTCGCTCGCGCAGCGAGGGGTGACCCAGTTCACGAGAGTGGCCGCGACCGAGCTGCTTTTCAGCGAAGAAGAAACGACCCAGCTCTGCGCTGCCGTCGCTGCACAGCAGCAGGCCGCGGCTTCGCTCGTAGACCCCAAGCTCGTGAAGCGCCTCTTCGACACCACGCGGGGCATTCCGCTCGGCGTGGGACTTGCGATCGACCGGCTTTCGCGCTCTGATGAGTGGCCCGAGTATCAGCTGTGCCAGGTCATGAACCTGCTCTACACCGGAATATTACGGGCGCACCTGAGTTCGATGAACGCGCAGGGCCTCTCTGCGATGTACAACACCTTCTCGCTCATGCCGAGGTTCTCATACCTGCACATCTCGGAGTGCTTTCCCGAGGTGTCGGCCGAAACGATTCGTGCGCTCGCAGCCTCGCCCGCACTCGACGGGCGGCGGCGCATACTACCGGGTGAGTACACCTGGTCAGAAGACTTCTTGCTCGCGGCAAAAGAGCTGAGCTCCGGCCGCGTCGCCGAGCGCCGCGAGCTCGCCACGAAGCTGTACCGCCGCAACTACGCCGGCGGCGCGTTCGAGCAGTGGTTTCTCGCGGGCGACCTCGCGAGAGCCGAAGCGATGCTGCGCACTCGCTTCTTGACGGTCTATGAGACGCTCTCGCCCGAGACCGCGCGCGAAGTGTTCGGGATCGCCCCGACCGAGCTTGCCGCCTACCCGATGATTCGGGTGATGCAGATGCTGCTCGACCCGAGGGCAACGCCGGCCGAGCTTAGCCAGTGCATCGAGAACCTTGCCATTCTCGGAGCGCGTGGGGGAGCCTCGGGGTTGATCGCGCTCTCGGTTCACGCCGCCGTGCTCGCGCGCAAGGGGCTCGCGAAACTTGCGTATGAGCAGGCAGAGCAGGTGCTCCATCAGGCCGCCGAGCTGATGCTCGACGACTCCGAAGAAACCGAGGCAGAGCGGCGCTCGGTCGCCGAGGCGACCCTCACCGCAGCGCTTGCGCTCTTCGAGGTGGGTGCGATCCCGAGCCGACAAGAAGTGCTGCCGCGATGCTACGGCTCACCTTTCTTGCGGTATCGCAGCGACCTGGCGCAGTACTTTCTCGATGCGGTGCGCGCCGATCACCCCGAGCGTCACCTGATCATCAACAAGAACGAGGTGCACTCGTACCGCTCGCTCGTGTTCTCGGGCCTCGAGTGTGCGCGTGGCATCGAGGTGCTGAACGACTACGACGAGTGGTTTGTCGGCATGTTGCAGCGGCAGCAGTCGGTGTACGCGATCGCCGAGCTCGCCCAGCACGCGAACGAGCCCTACGGCTCGACCGCGCATCTCGTCGAGTCGCACGAAATGCCTGAGGGGCGCAGGCTCGCCTTCAAGTGCTTCACCGCGACCGAGGACTGCCTGCGGCTCTTGAGCCTTGGTGATCAGGTCGGTGCAGTCAGCGTCGCCTACCGCGAAGACCTGCTTGAACCCCAAGCCAGCATTCTGCGGGCGACCGTGCTGCTTGCCACGGGCCGGCTGAAAGAGTCGCGCGAGATGCTCGAGGCTCTCGGCCCCGGCCGCGGCGCCCGCACCGAGGCCGCACGAGCGGTGCTTCGCGCTTGCGTGCTCGTGGGGCAAGAGCGCCCCGAGGCCGCCCGTGCCGTGCTGGCTCGCGCGATGCCCCTGCCTTCGGCGACGCTCGTGCAAGCCTTCGGCTTCGTGTCGACCGAAGCCGCGCGCATGCTCGCAGAGTTGTACCCGCCGGTTGCCCGCTTCGTCAATGCCGCCGAGATCACCGGAATGCTCGGAACCGGGAACCACATCGGTGGCACGCGCCGCTACGAAGCGCTCACCGAGAAAGAGCGCGTGGTGCTGCTCGGGCTTCGCGAAGGGCTCAACACGCGCGAGATCGCCGACAGGCAGTTTCTCAGCGTCAACACCGTGCGCACACACGTGCGATCGATCGGTAAGAAGCTCAACGCGAGCGGGCAGGCCGAGATGCTGCACCGGGCCGAGGAGCTCAGAATCTTCGCCGACGCCTGAGTCGCGAGCGAGTTCGCCACCACGCCCCGGGAGTAGGATTATGGCGAGCCCCGTTCGGGGCGCTGGTAGACCGGTCGACAAGGAAGGCCCTGATCGTGACGTATGTGATCGCGCTCCCGTGCGTAGACGTGAAAGATCGCGCCTGCATTGACGAGTGTCCGGTCGACTGCATCTACGAGGGCGACCGCATGCTCTACATTCACCCCGACGAGTGCGTCGACTGCGGTGCATGCGAGCCAGTCTGCCCCGTCGAGGCGATCTACTACGAAGACGACCTGCCCGAGGTGTGGGCCGACTACTACAAGGCGAATGTCGAGTTCTTCGACGAGATCGGCTCGCCCGGTGGCGCAGCCAAGGTCGGCGTCTACGACTTCGACCACCCGATCATCGCGGCGCTGCCCAAGCTGGGCGAGTAGCCGCATGCGAAGCGAGCTGCCCGACTACCCGTGGGACGCGATGGCGCCGTACTCTGCGCGCGCGGCTGAGCACCCAAAGGGGGCGGTGAACCTTTCGATCGGTTCGCCTGTCGACCCCACGCCTGCATCAGTGCGCAAGGCACTCGCCGCGGCAACTGAGTCGCACGCCTACCCGGCCACCGCGGGCACCGCCGAGCTGCGCGCGGCCATCGCCGAGTGGTATCAGCGCAGGCGCGGCGTCACCGTCGCACCCGACGCAGTGCTGCCGACGGTCGGCTCGAAAGAACTCGTGGCGCTGCTGCCAATGCTGCTCGGCCTCGGTGCAGGCGAAGCCGTCGTGTTTCCGCGCGTCGCCTACCCCTCATACGCGATGGGTGCTGCGCTCGTCGGCGCAGATGCCGTCGCCTCAGACGATCCGGCAGAGTGGCCCGCACACACCAAGCTGGTGTGGCTCAACTCGCCGGGCAACCCAGACGGCAGGGTGCTCGGCATCGACGCGATGCGCGCCGCGGTCGCCCGTGCGCGCGAGCTCGGGGCCGTCATCGTGGGCGACGAGTGCTACGCTGAGTTCGGCTGGGACGCCCCGTGGAACGCCGAGCCGATCCCGTCGCTGCTCGATCCGCGCGTCGTCGGCGACGATCATCGCGGGGTGCTCGCGATCTATTCGCTGAGCAAGCAATCGAATCTCGCGGGCTACCGGGCGGCATTTTTAGCGGGGGATCGCGCGCTCGTCGCGCGCCTGCTCACCGTGCGCAAGCATGCCGGCCTCATGGTGCCTGGCCCCGTGCAGCGCGCAATGGTCGCGGCGCTCTCGGACGAGACACACGTCGACGAGCAGCGAGTTCGCTACCGTGCTCGCCGCGACGTGCTGCGCCCGGCACTCGAAGCCGCGGGCTTTCGCGTCGATGGCAGCGAGGCGGGCCTCTACCTGTGGGTGACGCGAGGCGTCGACGCCTGGCAGACCATCGCCGAGCTCGCCGAACTCGGCATCGTCGCGGGGCCGGGCCCGTTCTACGGCGACTATTCGCCGAATCACGTGCGGCTTGCGCTCACCGCCACTGACGCCGACATCGCCGAGGCAGCTCTGCGGCTGCGCGAATGCGCGGCGGGCAGCCGCAGCTGAGCCGGGCTCACGGGGGTGCTTGATCCTCGCTCGAAAAACCAACAATATTTCGATATCAAGATAAATTTCGCAAATGCTGCGAGTGGCTGCGGGTCATTCGAACCCAGCTAACGGGCTAAGCTGAAGAGTGTCGCCTACATCAGGGCGCAAAACACTGCACCGAACTCACGAGGAGGCAACGTGACCGAATCGACGCAGGGACAGACCGCAAGGCTGACTGTCAACGGACGCGAGGCAGAGCTGCCCGTGCTGACCGCAACTGACGGAAACCCCGCAATCGACGTCAGCACACTGACCCGTCAGACCGGTTTCACCGCGCTCGACTACGGTTACGTCAACACCGCATCGACCAAGTCCGCGGTGACCTTTATCGACGGCGACGAGGGCATTCTGCGCTACCGCGGGTACCCGATCGAAGAGCTCGCAGCGAAGTCGAGCTTTCTCGAGGTCGCCTATCTCTTGATCTACGGCGAGCTGCCGACTCCGAACCAGCTCGCGGCGTTCGACGGCGAGATTCGCCGCCACACGCTGCTGCACGAAGATATGCGCTACTACTTTGAGGGCGTGCCGCACACCGCGCACCCGATGGCTGTGCTTTCTGGCGGTCTGCAGACGATGTCGACCTACTACGAAGACTCACTTGACACCTCGGTCGAAGAGTTCGTGCACGTCAACACCATTCGTCTGCTGGCCAAGCTGCCCGTGCTGGCCGCATACGCGCACAAGAAGACGATCGGGCAGGCGTTTCTCTACCCTGACAACAACCTCAGCTTCGTCGAGAACTTCTTGCGCCTCAACTTCGGCAACCGCGCAGAAGACTACGTGCTCAACCCGGTGCTCGTCGACGCGCTCGACAAGCTGCTGATTCTGCACGCAGACCACGAGCAGAACGCGTCGACGTCGACCGTGCGCCTCGTCGGCTCGACCGGTGCGAACATGTTCTCGTCGGTTTCTGCAGGCATCAACGCGCTCTCCGGTCCGCTGCACGGCGGCGCCAACGAGGCTGTGCTCGACATGCTCGGCCAGATTCAAGAGAGCGGCATGGGCGTGCAGGCCTTCGTCGAGAAGGTCAAGAACAAAGAAGCGGGCGTCAAGCTCATGGGCTTCGGTCACCGTGTCTACAAGAACTACGACCCTCGCGCCCGCATTGTGCGCGAGAGTGCTGGCAAGGTGCTCGCAGAGCTCGGCGTCAACGACCCGCTGCTCTCGCTCGCGCAAGAGCTCGAGCAGATCGCCCTCGAAGACGACTACTTCAAGGAGCGCAAGCTCTACCCGAACGTCGACTTCTACACCGGCGTGATCTACAAGGCCATGGGGTTTCCGACCCGCATGTTCACCGTGCTGTTCGCGATCGGCCGCCTGCCCGGCTGGATCGCCCAATGGCGCGAGGCTCGCGAAGACCCGCAGACCAAGATCGGTCGCCCGCAGCAGCTCTACATCGGCTCGGGCGAGCGTCACTTGAACCGCTAATCATACGAGGATCACGAAAAGCCCGGCATGTGCCGGGCTTTTCGTATTTCCGAGGCTGAGAGGTCGGCAGTGGCCGACCCATGCCCCGCAAGAAACGATTCCCGTTTCTCATCAACGGGTCATGCAGCGCTGGCGGCGCGGTGAAGGCCAGAAATGGCCTTCACCCTAAGCTTCAGCGCGCATGCAGCGCCGTGTTCAGCTCGATGCCTGAGCCGCTGCGAGGGAGCGCCTCGACCGCGCCGGTCGTCGAGTTGCGGCGAAACAGCAGGTTCGGCAGACCCGAGAGTTCGACGGCCTTCACTTCGAAGGGCTCGGGGCGCTCGGCCGATCCCTTTGGCAGCTGCACCTTGGTGCCCGCCGTGACGTAGAGGCCGGCCTCGACCACGCAGTCGTCGCCGATCGATATGCCGACACCGGCGTTTGCGCCGAGCAGCGCGCGCTCGCCGATCGTGACGCGCTCGGTGCCGCCGCCCGAGAGCGTGCCCATGATCGAGGCGCCGCCGCCGATGTCGCTGCCGTCACCCACGACGACGCCTTGCGAGATGCGGCCCTCGACCATCGAGGCGCCGAGGGTGCCCGCGTTGAAGTTCACGAAGCCCTCGTGCATCACGGTCGTGCCCGGTGCGAGGTGCGCGCCGAGGCGCACGCGCGACGCGTCGGCGATGCGCACCCCTGCTGGCAGCACGTAGTCGGTGAGACGCGGAAACTTGTCGACGCCGAACGCGGTCAGACCCGCGCGGCGCAGCCTGGGCAGGTGCTGCTCGTACTCGGCGGGCTGCATGGGGCCAGCGCTCGTCCACGCGTTGTTCGGCAGCGCCGCGAAGATGCCGTCGAGATTGATGCTGTTGGGCAGCACGAGGCAGTGCGAGAGCAGGTGCAGGCGCAGGTAGGCGTCTGCAGTGTCTGCGGGCGCCGCGTCGAGGTCGATCTCGACGCTGATCGCGCGCACGGTCACGTTGCGCTGCGCGTCTCGACCCTCGTGCGCGAGCAGCTCGGGTGCCACGGTATGGCCCTCACCCTTGCGGCCCAGCGCCGGCTTCGGAAACCAGGCGTCGAGCGTCGTGTTGTCGTCTGCAATTGTGGCCAGGCCGTCGGCCCATGCGAAGCGCGAATTACTCATGCCTCTAGGGTAGTAGTGTGGGCAACCCAGAAGAGAACATCGTGCTTGATCCGTCTGACCCCGTCGAGCTGACGCGGCAGTTGTGCAATATTCCGTCGGTCTCCGGCGACGAGAAAAGGATCGCGGATGCGATCGAAGCGCTGCTTCGTGGCGCGCAGCACCTCTCGGTGTACCGGGACGGTGACACCCTCGTCGCGCGCACAGAACTGGGGCGTGCGAAGCGAGTCATTATCGCCGGTCACATCGACACGGTGCCGATCAACGAGAATTTGCCTGTGCGCGACATAGTCGAGCTCGCGAACCTCGGGTCGGCTTCGGTGCCGGCTGGGAGCGGCGAAGGCGAAGCGATGATCTGGGGGAGAGGCACGGTCGACATGAAGGCCGGGGCCGCGGTGCAGCTCTCGCTCGCGCTCGAGCTGAGCGCCCCTGCTGTCGACGTGACTTGGGTCTGGTACGACCATGAAGAGGTCGCGAGCGAGTTGAACGGGCTCGGCCGCACGCTGCGAGGCCGCCCCGAACTGTTTGAAGGTGACTTCGCGATTCTGTGCGAGCCTTCGAATGGCGCGATCGAAGGCGGCTGCAACGGGACGCTTCGTGCCCGCGTGAGCATGCTGGGAAAGCGAGCGCACTCGGCGCGCAGCTGGATGGGCGTGAACGCGATTCATCGCGCCGGCGATCTGCTGCAGCGCCTCGCCGCGTATGAGGCTCGAACCGTGCTGGTCGACGGCCTCGAGTACCGTGAGGGCCTCAACGCAGTGCGCGTCTCGGGCGGCGTCGCCGGCAACGTGATTCCCGATCGCGTCGACATCGAGGTGAACTACCGCTTCGCGCCGAATCAGAGCGCCGACGAGGCGGTGCAGTTCGTGCGGGAGTTCTTTGCTGACGCCGACGAGGTCGAGATCGTCGATCTCGCAGATGGCGCCAGGCCCGGCCTTGACGCCCCGTTTGCTCTCGGTTTCGTGCGTGCGGTCGGCTCGGAGCCGCGCGCCAAGGTCGGCTGGACCGACGTTGCGCGCTTCTCGGCCCTCGGCATTCCTGCCGTGAACTTCGGGCCGGGAGACCCCTCGCTTGCGCACGCAGATGACGAACGGGTGCCCATCGCGCAGATCGAACAGGCAGCGTCTTCGCTTCGACGCTGGCTGACTTCTGCCGAAGCCTGAGTTACGCCCAGGTTTTTGAGGCGGGGCCGCGCCCGATACAATAGACACGTACGCTCACTAGAGGAGAAGCAATGGCTGCAATGAAACCCCGGACCGGCGATGGACCCATGGAAGCGGTGCGTGAGACTCGCGTGATCGTGGTTCGTGTGCCGCTCGAGGGCGGTGGCCGCCTGGTCGTGTCGGTGAATGACGCAGAGGCAACCGAGCTTCGCGATGTGTTGAACGCGGTGCTCGACGGCTAACCCCTTCAGAACGTCGGCTCAACGGGCGAGTCGAGTTCACTGGCGAGATGTCGTTGATGCGCTGTCATTGGCACCTGGTCACATAGAAATGCACCCCAGTCGATCGGCTGGGGTGCATTTCTATGTCTGCCTCTTGTGAGGGCGGCCCGTCGCGGCTGACTTGAGTCAGCCCTGCAGGCGCGTCAGCATCAGCAGGCCGTCGCCCGCCGGTGAGAGCACCGGCGCGATAGCCGCCGACGAGTCGGCAACAGTGGCAAGCAGGTCGCGCATGTTCTGCGTCACCTCGTCGCGCGCTGCGGGGTCGGTGACCTTGCCGTGCGCGAACGCGCTCGGCACCGCGATCGTGCCACCCGGGCGAACGATCTGCAGGGCCAGCTCGACATACTCGAGCAACCGTGCGGCGTCTGCGTCGATCAGCACGAAGTCGTAGGCGCTGAGGTTCAGTCGCGAGAGCACCTGTGATGCGTCGCCCTCGATGAGGCGCAGCTGCGCGCCGGGCACACCTGCACCGGTGAAAATGGCTCGTGCCTGCCGCATGTGCTCGGGGTCGATCTCGATCGAGGTGAGGGTGGCCTCGGGGGCATAGCGCATCAGGGCGAGGCCGCTCACGCCAACACCCGTGCCGATCTCGCAGATCGACTTGGCTGCGGTCGCGGCGACGAGGCCCGAGAGCTGCGCGGCGACGGCGCGACTCACTGGCTCGATGCCGAGCTCAAGCGAGAACCTGCGCGCCTGCACCTGCGCATCGGTTTCGTTTGGGTACTGTTCGGCGTATTGCCAATTACGTTCGAGCCGACTCAAGGTTCCTCCGAGATTCTGGCGATGTGATTGTGAACAGGCTACAAGCTTGCGGTCGCGTCACTGCGTTGGCGCGCGGTGCTGGGTGGTGCTTCTCACCAGGCTCAACGCGATACGATTGCAGCTATGGGTTTCGGCGGGCTGACTTTCGACAAGATATTCGTCATCTTGTTGATCGCGCTCTTTGTCGTCGGCCCAGATAAGCTGCCAGGCTACGCGAAGCGCCTCGGCGAAATGGTGCGCTCGATCAAGCGCATGGCAGACGGGGCGAAAGATCGCCTGCGCGACGAGATGGGCCCCGAGTTCGACGACGTCGACTGGAAGCAGCTCGACCCCAGGCAGTATGACCCTCGCCGCATCATTCGAGATGCTCTGCTCGAAGATGAGAAAGAGGCACAGGCCGAGGCTCGCAAAGCCAAAGCGCTTGAGGCGGCGCAGGCGCGGCGTGAGCGGGTGCAGGCGAAGGCTGATGCCGTTGCCGCGGGTATTGCCGCGGCGGCGGGCGGCGCAGCTGCCAGCGGCGCTGAAACTGAGGCTGCAGCTGATGGCGAGGCTGCAGCTCCAACGAGTTCCGCCGCCGCAGAGCAGCCAAAGACGTCGACCGGCCTGAACTTCGACGACGAGGCGACCTGAGCGCTGCCTGGCGCGGCAGGAGCGCCGAGCGCTAGCCGAGACTGAGCGGCAGGCTCGCGCCCCGTAGCCCGCGCGGCATCGACGCCAGCACGCCCGCGATGCGTGTGAGCTCGCGTGATGCTGGATCGTTGGGTGCGGCTACCACGGCGGGCACCCCCTCGTCACCGTGAGCACGAAACTCGAGGCTGAGCGCAATCGACCCGAGCAGCGCGACGGGCTCGGGCTGCTCGGCGCGGGGCTGATCCTCGGCCGAAACCGGCTCGGAAAGCCGTTCTGCGACCGCCTTGCCACCGCCGGATCCGAAGATCTCGAGCACGGTGCCATCGGGTTGCGCGAGACCCGCCATGTTCTCGATGACGCCGATAACCCTCTGCCCGGTCTGCCTCGCGACGAGGGCACTGCGCACCGCGACATCGGCTGCTGCCGCCTGGGGCGTCGTGACCACCACGACCTCGGCCTGGGGGAGCAGTTGCCCGACGCTGATCGCGATGTCGCCCGTGCCGGGCGGCAGATCGAGCAGCAGCACGTCGAGATCACCGAACCACACGTCGCGCAAGAACTGCTCGATCGTGCGGTGCAGCATCGGCCCGCGCCACGACACCGCGGTGTTGCGCGGGTCTTTGTCACCGAGAAACATACCGATCGAAATGACTTTCACCCCGTGCGCGACAGGCGGCAGCATGAGGTCGTCGACTCGGGTCGGCCGCTCGACCACGCCGTCGCGTGAGAGTCCCATGAGGCCGGGAATCGAGAAACCGAAGATGTCTGCGTCGATGAGGCCGACGCTGAGCCCCTGCTGTGCGAGGGCGACCGCGAGATTCGCGGTGACGCTCGACTTGCCGACGCCGCCCTTGCCGCTCGTTACTGCGATCACCCGAGTGAGTGACGAGTGATCGAACTGCGGGGTTCTGGTGAGACCCTTGCCGCGCACCGTCTCGATGAAGGTTCTGCGTTCGGCCGGGCTCATGACGCCGACCTCGATGTGCGCGCCGGTCACCCCCTCAGCAGTGAGTGTGGCCGCGAGGGTGTCTGCTTCGATGCGCCTCGCCGCGGGGCAGCCGGCGATCGTGAGCAAGATCTCGACGGTCGCGTTGCCGCGCGCGTCGACCGCGACTTGCTTCACCATGCCCAACTCGGTGATGGGGCGCATGATCTCGGGATCGCGCACGCCCTCGAGCGCGCGCCAGACGGCCGCCTCCGGAGTGCTCACTCCGCCGCCCTGTGGGCGGCGTCGTTCTGACCTGGCCCTGCCTCGGGCGCCTCAGCGGGCGTTTCTTTCTCTGCCTCAAGCTCTGCGAGCAGCGAGCGCAACTCGGCACGCAGAAAGTCGCGGTCGGGCAGGTCTTTGAGCGCGAGACGAAGCGCTACGACCTCGCGCGCGAGAAACTCGGTGTCGGCGAGGTTGCGCTCGGCTCCCTGGCGGTCTTGTTCGATCTGCACGCGGTCTCGGTCGTCTTGGCGATTCTGCGCGAGCAGAATGAGGGGCGCCGCATACGAGGCCTGCAGCGACAGGATCAGGGTCAGCGCGGTGAAGCCGAGTGCCGCGCTGTCGAAGCGCCACTGCTCGGGCGCAAGCGTGTTCCACACCAGCCAGATCGCGCAGAAGATCGAGAGCGCGAGCAAGAACCAGGGCGTGCCCATGCCTCGGGCGATGCCCTCGCTCCAGCGCCCGAAGACTTCGTTCGAATCGCTGCTCTCGCGGCTCCAGCCAAAACGAAACTTGCGCCGGCTGGTCGAGGCTTCCTGCGGTGCATCGAAATCGTCGCCGTTGCCACCGCGACGAAACACGCTCACAGCCCGCCCCCGGTCTCGTCGTCGGCGTGGCGCCAATCGTCGGGCAGCAGGTGATCGAGCACATCATCGACAGTGACGACGCCGACGAGCTGCCGGTTCTCGTCGATCACGGGCAGGGCGACCATGTCGTAGCTCGCGAGCCGACGCGCAACTTCGGCAGTGCTCGCGTGCACGGGCACAGCCTCGACCTCGGTGTCGAGCAGGGCAGAGAGCCGCTCGTGCGGCGGAAACCGCAGCATGCGCTGAAAATGAGCCATGCCGAGGTACTCGCCGGTCGGGGTCTCGTAGGGCGGGTGGGTGACATAGACGGCAGAGGCCATCGCCACGGGCACCTCGCTGCGGCGAATCATCGCGAGGCCCTCTGCCACGCTCGACTCGGCCGAGAGCACGATCGGGGTGGGGCTCATGAGACCGCCTGCGGTGTCTGCACCGTACTCGAGCAGGCGACGCACGTCTTCGGCCTCTTCTGGCTCCATGAGGTCGAGCAGCTGCTCGCCCTGCGCGGTTGGCAGCGCCGAAATCAGGTCGGCCGCGTCGTCGGCCTCCATCTGGTCGAGCACGTCAGCCGCGCGATCCCGCGGCAGCTGCGCCAGAAGCGCCAACTGGTCGTCTTCGACCATCTCTTCGAGCGCATCGGCGACGCGGTCGTCGGGCAGCTCGCCGACGACCTCGATCATGCGCTGATCGGGCAGCTCGAGCAGGGCTTCGGCTAGGTCGGCAGGCTTCAGGTCGACCATCGTCTGAATGAGCAGTTCGGCAGAGTTCGGGGCTGATCCTTCGCTCTCTCTGCGCACTTCGTTCCAGGTGACGGTGCGCGAGTCACCCTTTGCGAACGGGCCTGAGGGCTTCGGCAGCCGAACGAACAGCTGGCTCACTACCCACTCACCGGCCCGAGTGCGATCGATCGCTGCGTCTTCGATGCGGGCTGCGACGTTGCCCTCGACCAGGCGCACCTCTTGGCCGATCATTTCGGCGAGAATGCGCGTCTCGCCGCCGCGCTGCTCGAAGCGGCGCACGTTGATGAGGCCGGTCATGATGATCTGACCCGAGCCCATCGACGTGACTCGACCGATGGGCACGAACACGCGCCGCTTGCCGGGAATCTCGACGATCAGGCCCACCACTCGGGGAGCGACCTGGGCGCGGTACACGACGAGCACATCGCGCAGTTTGCCGATGCGCTCGCCAGCAGGATCGAACACCCCGCGCCCGGCGAGGCGCCCCACGAAAACCCTTGAGCTGCTCACACACCCAGCGTATCGGAGAAGAATGGCAGAATCGGGGTATGAGCAATAGCAACCCCACCCCGATGCGCCGTATGCCTCAGATGCCCGAGCTGCCCAAGGGCGAGGCTATTTCGACCTACGATCACTACGTCGACGCCATGCAGGCGGTGGATCGCCTGGCCCGTGCCAACTTTCCAGTGAACGCGGTCTCGATTCTTGGCAACGACGTGCGCAGCGTCGAGCGCGTCACCGGCAAGCTCAGCTACGGCCGGGTCGCCCTGATGGGTGCTCTCTCGGGCGCCTACCTAGGCCTCTTTCTCGGACTGCTGCTGTTTCTGTTTCAGCCGGAGAACGAGGGCATCGGCGGGCTTTTCATCGCCGCGATCGTGATCGGTGCGGGCTTCGGCATGCTTTTCGGTGTGCTCTCGTACGCGATGAACCGCAATCGGCGAGACTTCTCTTCGGTGATGCAATTCGTCGCGACCCGCTACGACCTGATCACCGCGCCCGAGCTGGTGCACGAGGCGCGCAGAATTCTGAGCGAGCCCGTCGAGTAGCGGCTACGTCCCGCTGCCAACTCCCGAGGCAACTGGAACCAACCTCACTCCACCACTCACGTGTGTTGGCAAATGTGCCATTTAGACCGGGTTGTTGGCATATTTGGCAACACGCACAGGGGTGCGGGAGCGCGGAGGCTGCCAGTTAGCCCGCGCCCAGGATCGAGAAAAACACCCAGGCGTAGGTGAGCCCTACGGCCGCCACCGCACCGACACCGACCACGATCGCAAGCGACAGCAGGCCGAGGCCCCAGCCAAAGAGCTTCTGGCCGGAGCTCGTCTGCAGTGGCTCGCTCTCGCTGAGCCCAAACTGCTCGATCGAGGCAAACTCCGACTCGTGAGGCATGTTGCTCACCGTCTGTTACCCGCGCAGCTTGCGCACCCAGGCCTCGACCGCGTCGGCCTCGCGGGGAATGCCCGCCGACAGGTTCACACAGCCGTCTTCGGTGACGACGATGTCGTCTTCGATGCGCACGCCAATACCTCGGTACTCCTCGGGCACGGTGAGATCGTCGGGCTGAAAGTAGAGCCCCGGCTCGATGGTGAAGACCATGCCGGCCTCGAGCTTGCCATCGAGGTAGAGCTCGCGGCGAGCCTGCGCGCAGTCGTGCACGTCGAGCCCGAGGTGGTGGCTCGTGCCGTGCACCATGTAGCGGCGGTAGTAGGCGGTCGTGTCATCGGCCTCTGCAGCGGGCAGCAGGCCCCACTCGCGCGTCTTGCGCTCGATCACCTTCATCGCCTCATCGTGCACGTCACCGAATCGAATGCCCGGGCGCACGATCGCGCGGGCGGCGTCTGCGGCCTCGAGCACGGCCTCGTAGACCCGGCGCTGCGCAGGCGAGAAGGTGCCCGAGATCGGCAGGGTGCGGGTGATGTCGGCCGTGTAGAGGCTGTCGAGCTCGACGCCCGCATCGAGCAGCATCAGGTCGCCGTCGCGCACCTCGCCATCGTTCTCGATCCAGTGCAGCGTGCACGCGTGCGCGCCCGAGGCCGCGATGGTCTCGTAGCCGACCGTGTTGCCGTCGAGGCGGGCACGCATGTTGAAGACGCCCTCGACCACTCGCTCACCGCGGCGCTCTGCAATTGCTCGGTCGAGCGATGCGAGCACGTCGTCGAACCCTCGAGCGGTCGCATCGACCGCGGCCTGCATCTCGGCGAGCTCGTAGGCGTCTTTCACGAGGCGCAGCTCAGAGGTCGCGCGGGCGAACTCTTCGTGCTCGAGCGTCACGTCTGCATCGCTCGCCTCGAACTGGTCGAGATTCGCGGTGCGCAGGCCGAGGTCTGCTGCGACCTGCTCGAGTGACGGGCGCGCGCCGATCCAGAACTCACCGATCTCGGGGTTCGCGAAGAACTCCTCGCTGTCGCGACCTGCGCGCTCGCGAAAATAGAGGGTGGCCTCGTGGGTCTCGGCTGATCCTCGCCCTTCATCAGCTGCAATCGGATCCATCACGAGCACCGCACCGGGCTCGCTATCGCTGCCCCAACCGGTCAGGTGCGAGAACGCGCTGTGCGCGCGGTACTGGTAGAACGTGTCGTTCGAGCGCTGCTTCATCGCGCCCGCGGCGATGACGAGGCGCTTGCCGACAAACTGTGCGCCGAGGCGTGTGCGGCGCCCGGCGGCGTACGCGGCCGAATCTCGAACAGCGGGCAGCGTATCGTCGCTCGGAGCCCAACCCGACATGATGTAGTCGAGAAACTTGTCGCTCTGCGGGGTCGTGCTGCGATTGCTGTTGTCGATCTCGGCCTCGTGGGTGGCCTGCTTGGCCTTCGTTGTGCTCGTGTCACTCATGCGACCATTCTTTCACCTCTGACTGGGTCTAACATGGCTGTATGCCCGCCCGCTACGACCTGCATACGCACTCGGTGCGCAGCGACGGTACGACCACCCCGGCCGCGATCGCAGAAGAGGCGGCATCGATCGGTCTCGCGGGGTTCGCGCTGACCGACCACGACACCGTTGAAGGCTGGCCAGAGGCGCGCGAGGCGGCCGCCCGCGTCGGCATCGACTTCTTGCCCGGCATGGAGGTGACGACGAAGCACGACTGGCGCTCGACGCACTTGCTGGCCTATGGCATCGAGCCCGATTTGCCGCAGCTCACCGCCGCGCTCGCGAGGGTGCGCGAGTCGCGCCACGGCCGGGCGAGAGAGATGGTGTCGCGTCTCGCGGTCGACTTCGATATCGATTGGGGTGCGGTGATCGAAGGGGGCGAGGATCGCACGCTCGGTCGCCCCCACATCGCCGATGCGCTGGTGTCTGCTGGGTACTACGAAGACCGCGGTGCCGCGTTCGCCGAGGTGCTGCACCCGCGTTCGCCGTACTACGTGCCGACCTATGCGATCGAGACTGTCGACGCGATTCGCATGGTGCGAGACGCGGGGGGCATTGCCGTGCTTGCGCACCCGGCTGCTGGCCGTATGACGCGCTCGGTCGACGTCTCGGCGCTTGAAGAGTTCGTCGCCGCGGGGCTGTGGGGCATCGAGCTTGATCACCCCGAGAACCGAGACGACTGGATCGCCCCGCTCACCGCGTTCGCGAAGTCGAACGGGCTGCACATCACGGGCGCGAGCGACTACCACGGCGCGGGCAAAGACAACAGGCTGGGGGAGCGCACCTCGTCGCTCGAGACCTGGAACGCGATTCGCTCGCTCGTCGCGGTGCCCCGGTGACGGCGTGCCCCTGCGGCCGGGCGGGCTACGCGGAGTGCTGCGGGCCACTGCACACCGGCGCCGCTGAGGCGCCGACCGCTGAGCGGCTCATGCGCTCGCGCTACAGCGCGTTCGCGCTTGGCCTGAGCGATTACCTGCTGCAGAGCTGGCACACGTCGACGAGGCCCGCCGCCTCAGGCTTCGAACTTGACGACACCGTGCAGTGGAAGCGGCTGCTGGTCGAACAGGTCGAGGCGGGCGGGCCGTTCGACAGCGAGGGATTCGTGACCTTCGCCGCGATCGCGCGCACGCCTGACGGGCGTTTCGAGCAGCGCGAGCGCAGCAGATTCTTGCGAGAAGCTGGTCGCTGGCGCTATGTCGACGGGGTCGAGCTAGGCTGAGGGCATGACCGAGCCGGCGCACTTCAGAGACCTGCTGAGCGGGCTCCAGTCACGCGCTGCTGCTCGAATCGACAGGCTCGAGACCGAACTCGACAATCTCGCGCGCGCCCGGCGAGACGGCTCTGACGACGACGAGCATGACCCCGAGGGCGTGCCACTTTCGGCGGAGTGGTCGAGACTGGTCGGTCTCTTGCAGGCCGCTCGGTCGGAGGCCGCAGAGGTCGACAGCGCGCTGCTCCGACTCGAAGCAGGTTCCTATGGCATCTGCTCCCAGTGCCGCAAGGCTATTCCCGTCGAGCGTCTCGAAGCGCGCCCCTTCGCCGACCGCTGCGTTCGCTGCGCGAGCTAGCGGTACCGGCTAGCTCGCGCACTTCGCGTTCGTGCTGACTATGCGGCCCGCGTGAGAGCGTTCGACTATTCGGCCGATGAGGCAGAAGCGTCGCTTGCGCCGCCCTGCTCGGCACCGCCCTGCTCAGTGGTCGCGGCAGAGGCTGCGCCCTGACCCCGCCCACGGCCACCGCGGCGACGGCGGCGACGGGGAGCCGCGGCGCTCTCGGCAGCGAGCGGCTCGTTTGCCGTGCCCGGCTCGCTCTTGCCCTCGGCGTCGTGCCCGTGGCCCTCGTGGCCGTGCGCCTCATGGCGGCCGACACCGCGGGGGTTGTCGCTGCGCGTGCGGCGGCGGTTGCGGCTGCGTGCGGGCCGATCCTCGCCGCCCTCGCTTGCCTTCGAAGCAGAACCGCCGCGCCCACCCTCGTTGCGCGGCGCGCGATCCTTGACCGGAGTCGCCTTGAGGCGACCCTTGGTGCCCTCGGCGATCTTCAGGTCTTCGAACAGGTGCGGCGACGAGCTGTACGTCTCGCGGGGCTCGGGAATGCCGAACTCGAGCGCCTTGTTGATGAGCGCCCACTTGTGCATGTCGTCCCAGTCGACGAAGGTGACGGCGATGCCGGTGCGGCCGGCGCGGCCGGTGCGGCCAACGCGGTGCAGGTAGGTCTTCTCGTCGTCGGGCACGGTGTGGTTGATCACGTGCGTCACGTCGTCAACGTCGATGCCGCGGGCGGCGACGTCGGTGGCGATCAGAATCTCTTTCTTGCCCGACTTGAACGCGGCCATGGCGCGCTCGCGCTGATCCTGGTTCAGATCGCCGTGCACGCTCGCTGCCGAGAAGCCGCGATCGACGAGCTCTTCTTGCAGCTTCGCGGCGGCGCGCTTGGTGCGCATGAAGATCACGGTCTTCCCGCGGCCCTCTGCCTGCAGAATACGGCCGATGACCTCGTCTTTGTCGAGCGAATGCGCGCGGTAGATGATGTGGTCGATGTTCGACTGCATCGCACCCTCGTCGGGGTCGGTGGCCCGAATGTGAATGGGCATGCGCATGAAGCGACGCGCGAGCGCGACGATCGTGCCCGGCATGGTCGCCGAGAACAGCATCGTGTGGCGGTTCTCGGGAGTCTGCGCGAACAGCTTCTCGATGTCTGAGAGAAAGCCGAGGTCGAGCATCTTGTCGGCCTCGTCGAGCACCATCTCGCGCACGTTCTTCAGGTCGAGCAGGCGCTGGCCCGCCAGGTCGAGCAGGCGGCCCGGGGTACCGACGACCACCTGAGCGCCGGCCTTGAGCTGCTCGATCTGACCCTCGTAGGCCTTGCCGCCGTAGATCGCGGTGACCTGCACGTCGCGGCCCCGTGCCGCGAGGTCGAGGTCTTCGAAGACCTGCACCGCGAGCTCGCGAGTGGGCACGACGACGAGCGCCTGCACGCCCGGCTCGGGCGACGCGCCGATGCGCTGCAGCAGCGGCAGGCCGAAGCCGAAGGTCTTGCCGGTGCCGGTCTTCGCCTGTCCGATGATGTCTTGCCCGCTGATCGCGAGGGGAATCGTCTGCTCCTGAATCGGGAAGGCCTCTACGATGCCCTGAGCAGCGAGTGTTTCGACCATGTCCTGATCGACGCCGAGTTCGGTGAACGTTGTCACGTGTGTTCCTGTCGGTGAGGTGTCACTACGCGCTGACTCACCCAGGCGTAGCACGTCGGGCTCCAGTGGCCGCGACGAAAGAGATACGGTTTGCGGCAGCCGTCGTAATTGGCTGCTCCGTACAGTCTATGCGGTGGGAGCGGGCGCAGGCCGGTACACTGGCGACGTGTTCGAGTGGATCAAACGGCTGCGCAAAGAGAAGATGCCGACGCGCAAACTCGGCTCGCGCGATGCGGGCGAAGATGCGGTGCGCCTTGAGCTCTCCGAGTTCGCGCCCGGAATCATGCCGTTTCTCGGCCTCACCACCTACCTGCAGCTCGAGCTTTACGAAGCTGCGGCGCGCGCCGTTGCGGGCGCGCCCGACCTGAAATCGAAAGAGGTGCTCGCCCGTTCGGCCGGCGTCACCCTCTCGAAGCACCAGCGACTGAGCGAAGAGCTGCGCCGCCGCGGGCGCGAGCCTCACCTCGTAATGCAGCCCTACACGCCGGTGATCGACCGCTACATCGAGCGCATTGTGACGCCGGACTGGCATCAGCACGTGTTGTCGATCTACCTCGTCGGAGGGCTGTTCGACGGCTTCTTCGCCGAGCTCGCGCGCGGCATCGACGATGGCTTTCGCAGCGAGGCCATCGAGATCCTCGTCGATAACACTGGTCGCGAAGACCTCAACAAGCTACTTGCCGCAGAGATTGCGGTGGATCCCCAGCTCGCAAACCGACTCGCCCTCTGGGGGCGGCGCCTGGTCGGCGACACGCTGCTCGTCTCGCGTGAGGTGCTCGCCCTGAGCGAGGGGCGCACCTTCGTTGCAAGCCATGTCGAGCCAATCTTCACCGAGCTCATCGCCGAACACTCTCGTCGCATGGACGACCTCGGCCTCACCGCCTAGGCGGCTGCGATGATCGTTCGATTGCCGCTCACTGGCTTGGGCGATGGCAGCGATCTTGGCCAGGGTGACGTCGATAGCTTTGGCGAGGATCATGCTGGCCGACTGCGCTGCCACTACTTCGATGCATCGCGCTGCCGGTCGTGCACCCTCATCGAGACTCCCTACGCGCGGCAGCTGCTCGACAAGGAGCTGCGCTGCCGGGAGCTGCTGCCCACCGTGCCTGAGAATGGCTGGCTGCCGTCGTTCAGCGGGGGAGACCGTGGCTTTCGCAACCGGGTGAAGCTCGTGGTCGGCGGCGTGCCAGGCGACGTGACGCTCGGTATTCTCGGCCCAGACGGCAGCGGCGTCGACCTGCGCGAGTGCGCCATTCAAGCGCCCGAGATCGCCGCAGTGATTCCGGCAATCGCCTCGTTTCTCGAATCGACCGGGCTCGCGCCCTACGACGTGCCCGCCAGACGCGGCGAGTTGAAGTTCGTGCACGTGACCGCGGCACCGGCGGCCTCCGAAGGCTCGGGGGCGGCAGAGGTGAGCGAACTCATGCTGCGCTTCGTCGGACGCACCCAGCTCACGCTCGACGTCATTCGAGCGCGGCTCGACGCGCTGCGCGCGGCGGTGCCGAACGCGGTGGTGATCTCGGTGAACCTGCTGCCCGAGCACAAGGCGGCGCTTGAGGGTGAGCGCGAAGAGATGCTGCTCGGCTCGTCACTGCCGATGCGACTCGGCTTCGACGACCGCCCGCTCACACTGCACCTCATGCCGCAGAGCTTCTTTCAGACCAACACAGCCGTGGCGCGCGAACTGTATGCGCAGGTCGCAGAGTGGGTGCTTCGCGTGCGACCTGCCTCGCTCTGGGATCTCTACTGCGGCGTCGGGGGTTTCGCGCTGCACTGCGCCGCCGCGCTCGCCGCCGGGTCGGGGCGTGCAGTGAACGCTGCTGCTCTCGCCGAGGGCTCCAGCACCCGTGACTCCCGTGTGCTGGGCGTCGAGCTCAGTGAGGCCGCGATTGATTCGGCCAGGCGATCCTCGCGCGAGGCAAATCTCGCAGCCGAGTTTCTCGCCGCCGACGCGACCCGGTTCGCGGTAACTGCCGCGCCCGACAGCCTGCCCGAGCTGCTGATCGTCAACCCGCCGCGACGCGGCATCGGTGCTGAGCTATCGAGTTGGATCGAGGGCAGCGGCATCGCACACCTCGTGTACTCGAGCTGCAACCCCGAGAGCCTCGCCCGCGATCTTGCCGCGATGCCCTCGTATGAGGTGCGCGAGGGGCGGGTGTTCGATATGTTCCCGCACACGTCGCACCTTGAGGTAGCTGTGCTGCTCGAGCGGGTCGCCTAGCTCGGGATGATTGACGTGCGCAATTCTGAGATTGCGCGTAGACTTGGAGTATGAGCACCGCAGTTCCACTTCAGGCAAGCCCCGCATTCGGCGACGGGTTTCGCATGCTGCTCGCCGCGGCAGGTAATGGCGCGCTGCTTGCCGAGCTGATCGGGGTGCGGCCGTCGCAGGTCACCCGTTGGAAGCAGGGGGTGCAGGCGCCATCTGCTGAGTCGGCCAGGGCGATCATGGACTTCGCCTACATCGTGGCCAGGGCCGAGTCTTTGATGCACGAGAAAGTCGTGCCCATCTGGCTCGATTCGCCGAACCAGTTTCTGCGCGGGTCGACGCCGCGGGAGTGCATCAGGCTTGGCCGCATCGCCGAGGTCATCGGTGCGCTCGACGCAGAGGCTGAAGGCGCATACGCGTAACCGGCGACCACTTTATGACGCGACTGTATCGCTGCTATCCGCGCATTCCCGGCGCACGTAAGGGAAGGCCTGGGCATTGGAGCTATGTGCCTTCGCCGCAGTTGCACGGTCGATGGGATAACGCAGACCTCTACGAGTCGTGGTACTTCTCGCGAAGCGCCGTCGGCGCCATAGCCGAGAGCTTCTACAACAAACAGCGTTGGATTCCCGAGGTGTTTCTCACCCCGGCAGGCGATGCCAGGGCGCTCGCAGTCTTCGAATTCGACAACGACTTGCCGCTGCTCGACCTCGACGACTGGGCCGTGCTCTCTGAGCTTGAGGTGCGCCCGAGCCAGGTCGTGGTGCAAGATCTCTCGACGACCCAAGAACTCGCCCGGCGAATCTTCGCTCGCTCGGGCAGCGATCACGCCGGAATCTCGTGGTGGTCTTCGCAACTGCCCTCAGAGGACTCGGTGCTGCTCTGGGGAGCTGACGGCCAGCCGCCTGGGGGTCTGCGCCTCGTCGGAATCGAACCGCTCAGCGTCGAACACCCTGCGGTGATCGACGCTGCTGCCAGACTCTTTCGGGTGCTTGGTTAGCCTGCGAAGTTAGCTGACGAAACCGACCTTGCGGCCGGCCTCGGCGCCGAGCTCGACGTACGAGATCGATTCGGTGCTGACGAGGTACTGGCGACCCTTGGTGTCGCTGAGCGTGAGCAGCGCCGCGTTGTCGGCAACTGCCTGCTCGATCTGACCGCGCACGGTGTCGGGGGTGGCGTCGGTCTCGAACGAGAGCTCTCGGGGTGAGTGCTTGATGCCGATGCGAACTTCCACGTTTCCTCCTGGTGATGCGGCGCCCCGCGGGGCGACGAAAGGTCTCTCTGCAGTCTAGGCGGGTGGCCTGGGCCACGTGCCTGATCTTTGCCCCATTTCGCCCACAGCGCAGCACGCCCGGGTTATCCGGCCGCAGGCGCCAGCGTCAGCGTGTCCTGTGCTGCCGCAGCCACTGCGTCTGGCGTGAACGCCCACGGGCGCTGCACACCCGCGGCCCAGTCGCTGGTCTGGTCGGTGTAGTGGGCGTTGAACGCGTGACCGCTTGCGCCAGTCAGGTGAATCCAGGTCGAGGCGTCCCAATTGCTCGGGTCGATCACCATGCGCATCGAGGGCACGTTCGTGGTGGCGTAGCCCTCGTCAAGCGCCCAGCCCGTCGCATTGACCACACCAGAACCGCCGCTCACCTCGTAGGGGCCGCGGTTGAAGAGCCACTCAAGCGGAGCGATGCCGCTTGACCCAAACGTGCCGTGGGTCAGCGTGATCGCATGCAGCTTGCCCCAGTTCCACTTCGACTGATCGGTGCCCTGCGCCGCAGACAGCTCATCGTAGGCCTGCTGCGCTGCTACTTCGAGTAGCTGTTGTTGCGATGTGATTTCGGCTTCTTTGTTCTGCCACCACGATGAATCTGGCTTGGCGAGTTGCTGCTCGAAGAAGGTCGCGAGTCGGCTCTGGTCGTCGCGCGGAATGTCAGTGGCCTTACCGCCGAGCATGAGTTCGGTCACTTGGTTCCAGAGCACATTGGCGTACGCTGCCTCGGCCGAGCTGGCGGCGTTCTGGCCATTCCAAGTAGCGAGACTTTCGAGCGCCCGCTGGGTGGCCGGGTTCTTCACCTTGATCGACGCGAGGGCGCTCTGCAGGGCCTCCGCCGCGGGCATCTGGTTGTCCATCTGAATGTCGGCCATCGTTTGCGAGGTGACGGGCCCCGCTGCGATTGCGCTGTCGAGCAGCTCGACGATGCGTGCGGCTCGATAGCCGTAATCCCAGTCGCGGCTGAGGAAATAGGGGTAGTCGTCGCTGACGATCGCGTTGTTCGCGGTCACGATGTAGCCCGAATCGGGGTTGTACAGCATCGGTTGATCCTCGAATGGCACATAGCCCTGCCAGTCGTAGGCGCTGTCCCATCCCGGTTGCGGCAGCCAACCGTCACCCGCGCCGCGTATCGGGAGGCGGCCGGGTGCCTGATACCCGATGTTGCCCTCGGGGTCGGCGTAGATGAGGTTCTGTGCGGGCACGTCGAAGAGCGCTGCGGCGGCGCGGAAGTCATCGAAGTTCTTGCCGAGGTTGAGCGCGAAGATGGCCTCACCTGTGCTGCCGGCATCGAGTGCGGTCCAGCTTAGGCTCACCGCGTACTCACCGGAAAGCGAGTCTGCGGTGGTGCCGTGTGTAGTCGGCGACTCCTTCGCCCCAACGCCTTCGCCAACAATTGGTTGAGCCGCGATCGAAGTGAAATCTGGGGTGAGCCCCGAGATGATCGGGCCGTGTTTCGTCGAGCGCACCTCGAGCGGCACGTCTTCGCCGCCCGCGACCTTGATCACTTCGTTGCGCACGGCGATGTAGTGCTGCTCGCCGTCTTGCCAATAGCTGTCGCCGTCGACCCGTTCGATGTAGAGGTCTGCGACATCTGTGGTGAGGTTCGTGACGCCCCAGGCAATGTGCTCGTTGTGGCCGATCACAATGCCCGGAAGCCCCGAGAAGCTGAAGCCGGCCACATCGAATGGGCACGCCTCGCTCACGGTGCTGCAACGCAACTGCATCTGAGTCCGGACCGAGGGCAACGATGCCCCGAGATGGGGATCGTTTGCGAGTAGAGGGCTGCCGGTATAGGTGTGTTCGCCGCTCACCACCCACGAGTTCGAGCCGACGCCCTCGCTCTGCGAGGTGATCATCTCGTCCACTGACTGCACCGATTCGAGCGCGCCACTGAGCGCGCCGATCGCGACGGCACCGCCGAGCGTGCCGGAGACCTGGGAGGCGACCTCGCCGAGCTTCTTGCGCAATGTGCCTGCTGGCAGTTCGAGCGCCCAGTTCTTGTCGACGATCACTGGGTGCTCGTCGAACGGGTACCCGGGGTAGAGGTCTGCGAGTTGGCCTGCATCGAGTTGCTGGCCGGCGAGTGCGCGAGCGGTCTCGTCTTCGATGTTCGTGCGCAGATCCCACGCCATTGCCTTGAGCCACGCGACCGAATCAACCGGCGTCCATGGTTCGGGGGAGTAACCGGGGTTCTGCAAGCCAAGAGCCGCGTACTCGAGCGAGAGCGCTGATCCTTTTCGCTCTGCCATGTACGCGTTCACGCCAGCCGCGTAGGCCTCGTAATATGCGCGAGTCTCGGGGCTCAGCGCGTCGACCTCTTGCTTTGCGACATCGTGCCACCCGAGTGAGCGCAGAAACTTGTCGGTGCCGAGCTGCGATTCGCCGAAGAGCTCACTCAACCGACCGGCCGTGAGATGACGACGAAAATCCATCTCCCAGAAGCGGTCTTGCGCATGCACGTACCCCTGGGCGAAGAAGAGGTCTTGGCTGGAGTCGGCGGTGATCGAGGGGATGCCGCTGCCGTCGCGCTGCACAGTGACGGCGCTCTCAAGCCCGGCCACCTCGATCGTGCCGGTGGTCTGCGGAAACGATCGTTGCACCGTGTACCACCCGAAGGCGCCGGCACCGAGGCCGAGTATGACGATGACGCCGAGCACCCAACCGAGAGCCCGCAGGGCACGGCGCTTCTTTCGTGGGGCTCGGGCGTCGTTCACTTCTTCATCGGAGTGCGTCGTTGCAGTCTTTCTTCGCGAGTTGTCGAACGGGTTCAGCTCTGCATGTGCCACCGACAAAGCCCGAATCTTGCTGTCGTGTGCGTACAACGCGGCAATGTCGGCGGTGCGCCCTACCCTGATGACATGACCAAATTCGATGCTTCGCAGCGGCAGGTGCTCGACCTCGACCCGATGCGCCACGCCCGTGTGCTGGGGGCGCCGGGCAGCGGCAAGACGATGCTGCTCGTCGAATCGTTTGCCCGGGTTTCGGGCCTTGACGGCTGGGGTGAGGGCGACGTGCTGGTGCTCGCGCCGAATCGCCTCGTGGGCGCTGACCTGCGGGGGCGCATCGAGCGCCGAGTCGCGCGCCCGATCGGCGGTACGTTCGTGCGAACGGCACCTTCGCTCGCGTTCGCCGTGCTGCAGCGGCAAGCCGCGCTTCGGGGCGTAGACGCTCCGCGGCTGCTCACAGGCACCGCGCACGACGAGGTCATCGAATCGGTGGTCGCCGCTGCGCTCGAGCAGGGCCTGCAGGGGGTGCCATTTGCGCCCGAGGTGCTGCTCAGCGACGCATTTCGTGCCGAGATGCGCGAGCTCAGTCGCGTGCTCGACGACTTCGCGCTGCAGCCGAACGAACTCGTCGCCAAGTTGCGAGCTTCTGGGGCCGATCGAACGTCAGATGCCGCCGAATTCGCTGCGCAGTGGGTGTCGGCGCTCGAACTGCTCGAGGTGGTGAACTCGAGACTCGCAGAGTCCCGACCCGGCGAGCTCTCATCGAGCGCGCTGCTGCGAGCCGCCTGCGAGGTGCTGAGGGCCGATGCCGAGGTGCAGGTGCCACGGCTCGTGCTGATCGACGCCGCCGCCGAACTCGGCGAGGGTTCGCTCGCGCTGCTCGCGGCGCTCGTCGAGCGCGGCGCGAAGATCTGGGCGTTCGGCGACCCAGACACGGCAACCGGAGCATTTCATGGGGAGCGCACGCGGGTGATGGCGGGCCTCGGAATCGAGCTTGCGCGCAAGTTTCGCACCCGTACGCCGATGCCGGGCGAGCAGAGTGTCGTGCTTGATCAGGTGTACCGTCACGGGCCGCAGCTGCGTGAACTGGTCACCTCGCTGACCGCGCGGATTGGTGCAGCAGGGGTCGGGCAGCAGCGGCGCGCGATGTCGGTGGGCGAGCGAGAAGATGCGCTGGATCACCCGAACGCCTCTGCCCGCGGCTCTGTGCCGGTGCGCTTCGCCGCGGTGGCAACCTCGGCCGAGCAACTCGGGGTGATCGCGCATCGCATGCGAGCGGCACACCTGGGTCTTGCCGGGGCAGCACGCACGCCGTGGTCCGAGATGGCGGTAATCTGCCGCAGCAGAGCCGAAGTCAAGCAGGTGGCGAGGCTGCTCGCGAGCCATCAGGTGCCGGGCGGTGTCGCGGCAGGCGGTGTGGTGCTGCGTGAGCACCAGCTGGTGCGCGAGCTGATCAGGTTACTGCAGCACGCCCTCGATATCGCCCCGATCGGGGCACGCGAGCTGCCGGGTCTCTTGACGGGAACGATCGGTGGGCTCGATCCGATCTCGCTGCGCAGGCTTCGGGGAGCGTTGCGCTTGCAAGAGGTGCGGCAGGCAGAGGCCGAGGGCAGAGCACCTGTGAGCGCAGACGAACTGCTGCTCGAGCACTTTGTGTTGCCGGGCGACCGGCCGGCACTCGACATGCGACCGGCGCGTCGTTTGCGCAGGCTCGGCCGTCTCGCGGCAGATGCCGCGGCGGTTCGAGCTGAGGGCGGCACGCCTCGCGAGGTGCTTTGGGAGATCTGGCAGGGCAGCGGCCTGGCTCCGCAGCTGCAGAGCCAGGCGCTTGATCAGCGGGGCGCACGATCTGATGAGGCACATCGCGCGCTCGACTCGGTGGTTGGCCTGTTCTTCGCCCTGCAGCGTCACGAAGAACAAGACAACGAGCGGCCGGTCGCCGACCTGCTCGAAGAACTGTTGCTGAGCACTGTGCCTACTGATTCGTTGGCTGCGCGCAGCGAACGAGACGTCGTAACCATCACGACCCCCCAAGGGGTGATCGGTCGTGAGTTCGACATCGTCTGCGTGCTGGGGGTGCAAGACGGGGCGTGGCCGAACCTGCGCGCGCGTGGCTCGTTGCTCGGGGTGACGGCGCTCGAACGGCTGCTGCGCGGCGAAGAAGCGGCGCGCCCATCGCGCCGCGAAACGATGCACGACGAACTCAGGCTGCTCGCTCACTCGGTCGCCCGGGCGAAGCGCGAAGTGCTCGTGGTGTCTGTGTCGAACGAAGAGCAGCATCCGGGGGCGTTCTTCTCGCTCGGCGCCAAGCACCGCGTGACTGAGCAACTACCGAGCAGCAGGCTCACGCTTCGCGGGGTCGTTGCCGAGATGCGTCGACGCCTCACAAACGACCCGGGCGACGCAGAGGCCCGCGACGCGCTGGTTGCGCTCGCGCGTGACGGCGTGCCCGGCGCGCATCCCGAAGAGTGGTACGGGGTGTCGGCTCCGAGCTCCGGGGCGCCCCTTGTCGACATCGAGCACGACCCAGAGGCCTCGGTTTCGGTCAGCCCGTCGCAAATGGAGCGCGCTGAGCGCTGCCCGCTCGACTGGATCGTCTCGCGGCTGGGGGGCAGCGCATCCGACTATCGAGCCAATATCGGCACGCTGCTGCATCGCGCCATGGAGACCGCGCTTCCGGACGCAAGCGCTGAAGATCTCATGAGCGAGGTGCAACAGCACTGGGGCAGCCTCAAGTTCGAGGCGAAGTGGCAGGAAGAGCGCGCGCTGCGAGAAACCGAGGCGATGGCTGAAGCGATCTCTCAGTATCTTGACGGTTTCGGTCGGTCGGGCCACGAGTTGCTTGCGAACGAGGCCTCGTTCGTGCTGCCGATCGATTTTGTGAAGCTGCGCGGCACCGCAGACCGCATCGAGGCGGAGCAACTTGATGATGGAGGTGTCGGGCTCACCGTGGTCGATTTGAAGACCGGACGCAAGCTTCCGACGGCCGCAGAACTGCAGCAGCACGCCCAGCTGCAGGCCTACCAGCTCGGGGTGTCTCGGGGCGCGTTTTCAGACGCAGATGGTGCCCCGATTGAAGCGGCGTCGGTGGTGGGTGCCAAACTGCTCTACGTGCACCCAGACACGCTCAACGCGACCCGTCAGAAACGAGGCGATACCTATACCGAGGTGTCCCAGGCAGGCCTCGACGCTGCGCAGCAGCAGGAACTCGAGGAGCGCGTTCGCGAGGTAGGCCGGATCATGGCTGGCGCAAGCTTCACAGCCCAACTCGAGCACCACTGTCAGAACGAGCATGTTCCGGGCCGAGCCTGCAGCATCCACATTATTCCGGCGGTGAGCCACGCATGAGCGAGCAAGCAGTGTTCTCGGCGGCACGCATCGCCGAGTTGATGGCAGAAACACCCGAGCGAGCGATTCTGCCGACGCCACAGCAGACCGAGGTGATCGAGCAGCCGCTCGGCGACAGCGTGCTCGTGGTCGCGGGCGCGGGCAGCGGCAAGACCGAGACCATGGCGAACCGTGTGGTCTGGATCATCGCGAACGGGCTGGCCGCGCCGTCGCAGATTCTCGGCCTGACCTTCACTCGTAAGGCTGCCGGTGAACTCGGAGCGCGGATCACCGAGCGACTCACGCGTTTTGCCGAGCAGCTCGACCGGGCAGCGAAACTCGGGCAGCTCGGCCCCCGAGAGCTCGCGCAAGCCGAAGCGCTCACGGCGCTACTGAGTGACGGCCTCGACCTGCCTGAGGTGAGCACCTACAACGCGTTCGCCTCTGCGATCGTGCAGGAGTTCGGTGCCATTGCTGGCGTGTCTGCGGGCGCCACCGTGATCGACGCCACGCGGGCATGGGGAATCGCTCGCGAGATTGTGCGTGAGAGCACTGAACCCGGCCTCGTGCACAGCGGCGACTCCGTGGGTGTCGTCGTGAAGCAACTCATGACCCTTGACCACGCTGTCTCGGACAACCTCACGAGCTTCGATGCCGTGCGGCGCAGCATTCGGCGACTCGATCGTCTCGGCTCGCTGCCATACAACGAGAAGAAGGCCGAGGGGCAATATGCGGGCGTGCGTGACGTGCTCGCCAACATGGAGGCAACCGAGCTCGCGGTGAGTCTCGCCGAGCAGTTCTCGCGCAAGAAACGAGAGCTCGGCTATATCGAGTTCTCGGATCAACTGGCTCTTGCCGTCGAAACCCTGCAGCGTTCCGCAGACGCAGTGAGGGTGCTCCGCTCGCGCACTCCCGTCGTGCTGCTCGATGAGGTGCAAGACACCTCAGTCGGGCAGACCACGCTGCTCTCCACGCTCTTTCGCGGCAACTCGGTCATGGCGGTGGGCGACCCGCACCAGTCGATCTACGGATTTCGGGGGGCATCAGCAAGCAACCTGCAGACGTTTCATCGCGACTTCCGCGATTCCGCGAACAGTGCGGCGGCCGACTCCACCCTCACGCTCTCGACGAGCTGGCGAAACCCATCCTCGATCCTGGCCGCCGCAAACACCATAAGCGCGCCGCTTGCCGAGAGGCTCGGGGCAGAGGCCTCGGGAATCTCAGTGCGGCCGCTCACCTCGAAGGCGCAGTATCTCGGTGTGCCCGAACAGGCCGATCAATCACGACTCGAAGTGCTGGTCGCAGAAACCGTCGGCGAAGAATTCACCGCCCTCGCTGCCTGGATGAGAGATGCTCGGGCCTTGCATCTGGCGCGGACGGGAGAACCGCCGACCGCCGCCGTCGTGTTTCGAAATCGGCATCACATGGCGGCGGTTGCAGAAGCACTCTGGGCAGACGGGGTGCCAAACCGCATCGTCGGGCTTGGAGGTTTGTTGAGCACCCCCGAGGTCACCGACCTCGTGAGCGCGCTGCGCTGCATCTGGTACGCCGACGCCGAGAACGAACTGCTGCGCTTGCTCGCGGGGCCGCGGTTTCGCCTCGGCGTGGCCGACCTGCGCGGGCTCAGCCAGGCGGCTGCGTGGTTCTCCCAGCGCGACCACCAGAAGCAACGCATGAGTGACTCGGAGCTCGCGGCGACCACGCGCCTCACCGACCCCGAACGCAGTTTCACGCTGCTCGACGCGCTCGACGAGATTGCCGAAATGCCGCGACTCGAGCACAACGCACTCGAGGGCGTCACTGAGGTGGGCCGCGCACGACTGCGCGAGGCGGGCCAGATGCTGCGCGGGCTTCGACAAGAGGTCGGCGGCGACATTTTGAGTTTGTTGCGCTCGACAATTGCTGCGCTCCGCCTCGATATTGAGCTCGATGCCGCAGAACACACCGGGCACGAGGGCTCTGCCGTGGCGAGGGCCAACCTCGAGTCGTTCGGCGACATGGTCGAGAGTTTTCTCTTGAGCGATGAGCAGGGCACGCTTGACTCGGTGCTCGCGTGGCTCGAGCGAGCAACCGAAGACGATGAGGTGGCCGAGCACGTGCCCGAACCCGAGCCCGGCACCGTGCAGCTCATCACCGTGCACGGGTCGAAGGGGCTCGAGTGGGATTTGGTGGCGATTCCGCGACTCGTGGCCGACGAGTTTCCGGGGAACGCAAGAGAAGGCCTCGGGTGGTTGCGGCCCGGCCAACTTCCCGACGAACTGCGAGGCGATGCAGCGGCGCGGCCTCGTCTAGGCCTCGAGATCGTCGACACGCAGAAAGAGGCCGTCGACGCGATCGCCGCCTACAAAGATGCACTGAAAGACCGGCATGCTGCCGAAGAGCGTCGGCTCGCCTATGTTGCGATCACCCGCGCCGCATCTCGGCTGCTGCTCAGCTGCTCGTTCTGGGGCGCTCAGAAGAACGCGCGCCAACCCTCGGTGTTTTTGCGCGAGCTCGCGAATGCTGGGCTCGTGCCAGCGCTGCCAGAGCAGAGCGCGCATGAGAACAACCCAGCCGCGGGCACGCCCCGCACGCTGCAGTGGCCGCTGCACCCGCTCGGGCGCCGAGAAGCTGCGGTGCACGCGGCGGCAGGGGCGGTGCAACGAGAACTCGACCGGGTCGAGCGCGACTCGGCATCGACACAGGCTTCGCTGCACCCGGTGGTCGAGCTGTTGCTTGCCGAGCGCGCCGAACTCTCGCGCACGGCAAGCGTGACAGACTCGCCGCACCAAGCCGGAGGCCCAGATCGGCCGCATGCGGGCAACAGTGCAGAGACAACCTCGCGCCTGACGGCTTCGACGTTTCACGAGTTCATCGAAGACCCGATCGAAGCCGAGCGTCGCAGGCTGCGCCCCCTGCCGGTGCGCCCCTACCGCCGCACGCGAACCGGCAACCTGTTTCACGAATGGGTTGAACGCAGAGCGAGCACCGCCATCGGCACATCACTCGCACTCGCGGGGCTCGGTCTCGACGCTGATACCTCTTCGCTGCCTGAACCGCGCGAAGAGCTCGACGAGTTGATCGCGCAGTTCGAGCGATCGCGCTGGGCCAACAAGCAACCGCTCGCGGTCGAGCTCGAGATCACGCTGCCCTTTGCCGGGCGCACGCTCGTGTGCAAGCTCGACGCGATCTATCGTGACGACGCGGCCGCAACGCCTCGCTACGAGATCGTCGACTGGAAGTCGGGGCGCCCGCCGAAGAACGACGAAGAGCGCTCGCTGCGCTTCTTGCAGCTCGATCTCTACCGGCACGCCTACGCTCGATGGGCCGGAGTGGACCCTGAGCACATCGACGTGACGCTGTTCTACGTCGCCGAGGGTCAGGAGCTTCGAGGCGAGCTGCGTCGAAGTTTCGAGGAGCTCGAAGAGCTGTGGCGAAGGGCGCAGCCCTAGCGCGGGTCTTTCGAGGCCTTCGAGTCGCTCGCGCTGCCCTTGCCTTCCTCGTCAGCTTCGTGGGCCTCGTCAGCCCGCTTCGCGGCCTCGTCAGCCCGCTTCGCGGCCTCGTCAGACCGCTCTTCGACCTCGTCGCTCGCAAAGTCGCGATCTGAAAAGAACTCGCGATCCTCGTCGAGAGACTCGAACTCGGCTGTCTCGGAGCGCGCGTCATACTCGACGACCGGGGTCTCGTCGAGCATGCGCTCGACCTCTCGCTCGGACAGCACGCGGGGCTTCGGCAGGGGAGCACCGAGCAGGCCGAGCCGGTCGACCAGCCGATCGAGCATGGTAACGGCGTCGTCGACGACAGACTGGTCGTGAGACTCGAAGCCGTGCAGCAGCCACTTCGCGATCTCGAGTTCGTGATAGAACCTGGCGCGAATCGCGAGTTCCTGCTGCCCGGCGACACCGCGCAGCGCGGTATATCGCGCGATCGTCGCGTCGAACACCTCGGGGTCTGCGAGCAGCAGCCAGTGCAGATCTGCGGCGGGATCGCCGAGCGAAAGCTCGTGCCAGCCGAGCACTCCGGTGAGGTCGCTACCGTCGGTCAGCAGCAGCTCGGGCGCGAGCGCGCCGTGCACGACTGTGGGTTCGAAGCTCCACACCCGAGCAGCGTCGAGCACATCGTTCCAACGAGCGCGCACGGTCGAGGGCAGCATGCCGGTGTCTGCCGCGCGCTGCACGAGGCGGGCGGCGCCCCCGCGCACTTCCGCGGCATCGCGAACCGGAAGGCCGCCGCTTCGTGCAAGACCGCTCGGCAGCGCGTGCACGGCTGCAATGGCGTCGACCACCTGTCCGAGCAGATCGCTATCGGCCTCGATCTGTTCGAGCAGGGCGGGAACGCCGCCAAGAAACGTGCTGACGACGGCGCGAGTGTCGCCCGCACGTGTCATTCCGAGTGTCACCGGCACCGCGAACGGCAGCCTGGAGCGCGCGCCCTCTGCGAGCGCCGCGATGCTGAGCAACTCGGCCGACTGCTTCACCTCGGCGGCAGGGCTGACGGGCACCCGAACGATCACATCGCCCGTCTCTGTGGTGAGCACCGCAGCGGTGAACTCACCCTCTCCGTCCATCGTGTGCGTACGAGTGCCGGTCACGACGAGCCCCGGCACTGCCGAGGTGGCGAGGGCGGCTAGAGTGAATGGAGTGGTGGCCATACCCTCAGCGTAGGCAGCGTTTGCGCCGCTCGCATCGCGCCACGCGCAGAGACCGCAACGCTTCGGGTGAGGAGATCGAATGACATCGGGTATCGAACTTGCGCCTGCGAGCAGCGGTCTTGACCGCGACGCTGCGACGCGCATGCAAGATGCCGCGCTCGACGCCGCGTGGGGCGAGCCCGGCACCCGATTATTGCGCGTGGCCGAGGGCACGCGCCTTCCGATTACCACTGACGAGGATCAGCCCAGCCTCGACCTCGCCCCCGTTCTGGGCGAGCGAAACCGTGAGCACTTCTACCTCGGTCGTGTCGACGGGTCGGCGCTGTTCTGCACGGCCGTTGACGGCAGCGGCTCCTACCCGGAACCGAGTGGCGGCTGGCAGCACCCGTTCTCGATCGGCGACGCGCTTTCGCCCCTTGATGTCGAGATCATGACGGTTGCACTCGCCATCACGAACTGGCACGGGTCGATGCCATTCTCTGCGCGCGATGGCGGCCCGACCACGGCAGCGCAGGGCGGCTGGGCGCGTCTCGATTCGCAGGGCGGTGAACATTTTCCACGTACTGATCCTGCGGTGATCGTGTTGATTGAGCACGAGGATCGCCTGCTGCTCGGGTCGAATGTGCTCTGGGAAGCCGGAAGATTCTCACTGCTTGCCGGGTTCGTCGAAGCGGGAGAGAGCGCCGAGCAGGCCGTGGTTCGTGAAGTGCAAGAAGAGTCTGGCGTGCCGCTCGAAGATGTGCGCTACGTGGCTTCTCAGCCCTGGCCATTTCCGCGATCCCTTATGCTCGGCTTTCGTGCCAGGCTGGCCACGGGGGCAGACCCCGAGGCGCTGCATCCTGATCCCACGGAGATCTCTGAGCTGCGCTGGTTCAGCCGTGATGAACTGAGTCACCCGAGCCCCGAACTGAAGCTGCCGCGAAAGCTGTCGATCGCGAGAGCGCTGATCGATCTCTGGGTGCGCGAGGGTGACAGTGAGCAGTGACTTTCTCGACGGCCTTGACCCCGAGCAGCGCGAGGTTGCCGAGTGCCTGCGCGGCCCGGTCTCGGTGCTTGCCGGTGCTGGAACTGGCAAGACCCGCACGCTGACGCACCGCATCGCGCACGGGGTGCGGGTGGGCGCCTACGCGCCAGAGCGAGTGCTCGCGGTGACGTTCACACGAAAGGCTGCGGGCGAGTTGCAGTCGCGCCTGCGTATGCTCGGTGCGGCCGGGGTGCGTGCGCAGACCTTTCACGGTGCGGCGCTCGCTCAGCTCAGCTTCTTCTGGCCTCAGCTCGTCGGCGGCGCGGCCCCGCAGGTGATCTCGGGCAAGGTTCCGGTGGTGTCGCAGGCGGTCGAGTCGCTCGGGCTGCGGTTACCCGGCGAAACCCTGCGCGACATCGCCGCCGAGATCGAATGGCGCAAGGTCTCGATGCTCGACCTCGACAGCTATGCCGCGAAGTTGGTCTCGGCACGCGACCCCAGGCCAGTGCCCGCAGGGGTGAGCGCCGAGCAACTGCTCGATATTCACGAGAAGTATGCTGCGGTGCTCACCGAGCGACGGCAGATCGACTTCGAAGACGTACTCGTGCTCACCACGGGCATGCTCGAAACCGAACCGCGTGCGGCGGTGCAGGTGCGCGAACGCTACCGCTTCTTCACGGTTGACGAGTATCAAGACGTTTCGCCGCTGCAGCATGCGATGCTGCGGGTGTGGCTCGGTGACCGCGATGAGCTGTGCGTCGTCGGCGATGCGAGCCAGACCATCTACAGCTTCGCCGGCGCCTCGAGCTCGTACCTTCTTCGTTTTGGGCACGAGCATCCGGGCGCGCGTGAGTTTCGGCTCGAGCGCAACTATCGTTCGACAGAGCCAATCGTGCGGGTTGCGAACCAGCTGATGCGGGGGAGGCCGGGCGCGCTCACCCTGCATGCCGAGCGCGGTGAACCCGCTCGGGACGAGTCTGGCGTCGCGCAGGCCCCTCGCCCAGCCCCGGTCACCGCTGAATGGTTTGCGAACGAGCACGACGAAGCGCGGGCGGTTGCTGCGGCGATTCGCGAGAGCATCGCCGCAGGAGTGCCCGCGAGCGAGATCGCGGTGCTCTATCGTGCGAACGCGCAGTCGGCCGTGATCGAGGGTGAGTTGCAGGCGAACGGTATTTCTGCGCGGGTGCACGGCGCGCAGCGCTTCTTCGACCGTGCTGAGGTGCGTCAGGCCGTGATGCTGATGCGCGGCCAGGCGAAGGTTTCAGACGATCGGCCCCTCTTCCAGGTGGTGAGCGATGTGCTTCGGGCCTGCGGCTGGAACGCCACCCCGCCCGAGGGTGGCGCTGCGCGCGAGCGCTGGGACGCGTTGAATGCGATTCTGACGCTGCTCGATGAGCAGCCCGATGGTACGACCATGCAGTCCTTCAGTGAAGAACTGCTCGAACGCTCGCGGGCGCACCATGAGCCGACGGTTGAGTCGGTGACCCTCAGCGCCGTGCACTCCGCGAAGGGTCTCGAATGGAGCCTCGTGCACCTGATCGGCATGAGCGAGGGGCTGCTGCCGAACTCGTACGCCGACAACGATGACGCGATCGACGAGGAGCGTCGCTTGGCATACGTTGCGTTCACTCGCGCTCGTGATGAGCTTCGTATCTCGGGAACCGCGGGATCTGGCGCGTCGACTCGGCGGCCCTCTCGGTTTGTGGCCGAAGCCGGAGTGGTCTTCGGCGGGCGCAACTAGAGCGCGTCCTGAAATAGGCTGCACCCGCACTCTGGATGGGGTAATACATCTTCTGCGGTTGGCGCATAGCGGGGCCTGCCGCCCCGAACAGGAAACCGCAGCCGTACCGCCGTGTCAGGCGACTCCTCCGTCTGCCACTGCCTGAGCGCAATCAGCGCGAGCGAAGCCGCGAGTTCGGCACACGCCAACGTCTCAGCTGCCGGTGTCGCCCGAATGATCTGGGCGGCGAGCACCGCGATCAGCGGGTCTGCATCGACTCGATGCAGTTCGACACAGGCGAGGCATGGCGATTGGCCGGGCAGCACGAGCGGCCCCGCGAACACGCTGTGGTCGGTGAGGCAGATCGGAAAATGCGGCACGCCGCTGCTGAAGAGCTCGTGCGGCACGGCCGCTGCGCCGAAGAAGCGTTCAACGATGACGGCGAACTCGGGGAGGGGCGGGGGAGAAGGCGCCGCCTCGTCAGGTCGCACCGGTGGCACGAGCGTCGAAGACACTCCCTCACGGGCAAAGAGCCGTTGCAACTCGGCGGCGAAGGTGCCCTCACCGATCACGTGAAGCCGGGGCGCTGAATGGCGCGCTCGGCGAACCTCTGCAGTGCGCGAAGACACTGTCGATCCACGAACACGCACCAGCACGGGTGCGAGCCTTTGCAGCAGCGAGTGCTGATCCGTGGCGGAAAGCCCGCACTTCTTCGCGACCATCGGTAGCTCGCGGGCGCTTACTCCCTCGCACAGTCTGCCGATCAAGCGCTGCTCCTGAGGCGTCGGTGCAAGCAGCCGCACCTGCGCGGTTTCAAAACCGATGCGCAGTGTCTCGGTGCTCTCCCAGCAAAGCGGAAACGTCGGGTCGAGTTGCAGGCGTTCTGATCTCATCTGCCCATCATGCGGCAGGCATCGGCCCGAATTCGGGTTATGCACAGGCCACACGCAAAATGCGCGAATCCCCCTGGGTGTGAGCGACAAGCCGGCCGGCCGGGGGATCCCGCGTGTCTGTCGACGAAACTCGATCTAGACGGGCGGTGGTTGCAACGGATCTTGCGATGCGCCGTTCTCGTCGCCAGCCTCGCCCGCGTCGAGCAGCTCGGCGAGGGCACGATCGAAGTCATCGGTAGGCGCGGCCGCCGGGGTAGCCCCGTCGAGCCCGAGTCGCTCGAGCAGGCGAGCCGGGTGATCCATCTCTTCTGCGGTGGGCAGTAGGTCTGGGTGTGCCCAGAGCGCATCGCGTCGTTCGATGCCCCCGCGTTCGGCGACCAGCCGCCAGAGCGACGCTGCCTCGCGCATTCTTCGCGGGCGAAGCTCAAGGCCCACGAGCGTGCTGAACGCGTGCTCTGCGGGCCCCCCGACGGCGCGCCTGCGCCGCACCATCTCGGCGATCGCCTCGCTGCCAGGCAGGCGAGAGACCGCGGTTTCGGTGACCGCGTCGACCCAGCCCTCGATCAGGGCGAGCATGGTCTCGAGACGCTCGAGTGCGGCCTGCTGCGCGGGCGTCTTCGGGGGAATCAGAGCGCCGCTCGAAACGAGTCGCTGCATGGCCTCGGTGTCTGACGGGTCGATGTCGCGGGCGAGCTCTTCGATCTGAGTGGTGTCGATGCTCATGCCGCGCGCGTAGTCGGTGACCGCCGAGATCAGGTGCAGGCGAAGCCAGCGGGTGTGGCGAAACAGCCTCGCATGCGCCAGCTCCCGCACCGCGAGGTAGAGCGTAACCGCCTCTGCGTCTTGTTCGAGCCCGTCTGCGAAAGCGCTGACGCCGCTGGGAATCAACGCGCCGCCCTCGCGACCCTGTCCTTCGAAAAGTGGGATCCCGACATCGCCGCCCGCTGCGACCTCGCTGGCGAGCTTGCCGATGACCTGGCCGAGCTGGGTGGCGAAGAGCGCCCCGGCCACGCTGCGCAACATCGGGGCGAGACCCCCGAACGCGTCGCCGAACTGTTCTGGCAGCTGGCTGCTGATTGCGTCGGTGAGCGCGCGAGTGATCGACTCTGCGACGGGCTCAGAGAGTCCGATCCAGGTGTCAATAGTCTGCTGCACCCACTCAACGCGGGTGAGGGTGCGCGGCGCATCCGAGGTCGTGCCGACTTCGGTCGCCTCGTCGAGCCAGAGCGCGGCTACGGGAAACGCGCGCTGTGCGGCGGCGGGGTCTGCAGCTGGGACGCCCTGCGACGCGACATCGATCGCGATGCGCCTGGTTACCGACCAGTCGATCTCGTTCGACGGGTTCTGCATCGCCTGCTGCAGCGTCGCGAAGAGTCCCTGGAGCGCTGCGGGATCGCCCGAAAGCCCGGCTGCTTTCGCCAGTGCAGCGGGATCGATGCCGCCGCTCGAGGTCTGGCCTGAGAGCATCTCGTTCAGCATGCGCTGCAGCTCGTTCAGGGCGTCGTCGTTCGGCTTGTCGGCAGAATCGTCGGGTTCGCGATCGTTCATGAGTTCCACGCTACGGCACGCACTGTGAAAACGGCCGGGAGCGCGCAAAATCGCACCCGCGAGCGTTGCGCTCACTGCGAACAGGGGTCGTGGAGCAGCCGCGATCCTTGAATTTCAGCATTCTTGTCAGGGGCGCTCGCTAGGGTGGAGGCACGCCAGAACCCACACCTAACTTAAGAGAGTTTCGACGTGACTGACCCGACCAACGCTGCTCCACAAGCTCGCCGCCGCCGACTTTCTCCCCTTGCGGTGACTGTCGTGCTCGTCGTGCTGCTCATTCTCGGCTTTCTCGGGGCTGCCTCGGTGATCACCGAGGTGCTCTGGTTCGATCAGCTGGGGTATGTGCAAGTGCTGTTGACACAGTGGGTCGCCGCGGGAGCGATGTTTCTCATCGGGTTCTTCGCGATGGCGGTTCCGGTGTTTTTCGCGATCGACATCGCCTACCGCAAACGACCGGTGTATGCGCGTCTCACTGCGCAGCTCGATCGCTATCAAGAGCTGGTTGAGCCGCTGCGCCGCCTGATCAAGTGGAGCCTGCCCGCGGTGTTTGGTCTGTTCGGTGGCTTTGCCTCTGCCACGAGCTGGCAGCAGGTGCTGTTGTGGGTAAATTCCGCGCCGACCGGCCAGACGGACGCCGAGTTCGGGGTCGACATCTCGTTCTTCATGTTCTCGCTGCCCTTCTGGCAGGGCGTGCTCGGCTTTGCTTCGGCGGTGGTGCTGATCTGCTTGATTCTCGGTGTTGCCACGAGCTACCTCTACGGGGGCATTTCGTTCGCGGGCAGGGATGTGCGCGTCTCGAAGGCGACACGCATTCAGGCTGCCGTGCTCGCATTCGTCTACCTCGCGTTGCAGGGTGTCAGCCTCTGGCTCGACCGCTATGCCGCGCTCACGAACTACGACGGGCGTTTCACCGGAGCGACCTACACCGGCGTGCACGCGACCATTCCCGGCAAGCAGATTCTTGCCGGGATCGCGGTGCTTGTCGCGCTGCTCTTCCTGGTGACCGCGTTCACCGGCAAGTGGCGTCTGCCCGTGATCGGCACTGCGTTGCTGTTGGTTTCTGCGCTGGTGGTGGGCGTCGGCTACCCATGGGCGGTGCAAGAGCTTCGCGTTCGACCCGATGAGAAGAGCCTCGAGAGCGATTACCTCGCCCGCAATATCGAGGCCACTCGCGCCGCATACGGCATCGACGAGGTGCAGATCGAGCGCTACGACGCCGTGACCGACGCCGAGCCAGGTCAGCTGCGCGGCGATGCGCAGACCACGGCGAACATTCGCATCATCGACCCAGAGATTGTGTCGCCCACATTTGCTCAGCTCGAGCAGAGCAAGCAGTACTACCAGTTTCCCGAGTCGTTGAGCGTTGACCGCTACGAGATCGACGGAAAGATCGAAGATACCGTTTCGGCGATCCGCGACATCGATATTTCTGACCAGCAGGGTTGGTACAACCAGACGCTCGTCTACACGCACGGCTACGGTCTGGTCGCTTCTTACGGCAACCAGCGTTCGGCGAGCGGCGAACCGGTGTTCCTCGAGAGCGGTATTCCGACGAGCGGGCGCCTCGGCGAGTTTCAGCCGCGCGTGTACTTCGGCATGAACTCGCCCGAGTACTCGATCGTTGGCGGCGAGCGTGACAAGCCGATCGAGATCGACTACCCGGCAGATGAGGCGCAGGCGTCAGCGACGGCCGAGGGCGAAGCCGCGAACGCAGATGCGCCGGCCACTGAGGGTGAGGCCGCAGCTGGCGCAAAGAGCGACGACGTTGAGGCCGACCAGGCCGCGACCGTTGAAGAGACGGATGGCGGAAAGCAAAACCTGACGACGTTCTCGGGCAACGGCGGTCCCGAGCTGGGAAACATCTTTACCAAGCTGATCTATGCCCTGAAGTTTCAAGCCATGGAAATCGTGCTCTCGGGAGCGGTAGTTGACGGCTCGCAGATTCTCTACGACCGCAACCCCGTCGATCGCGTGAAGAAGGTGGCTCCGTACCTCACGATCGACTCCTCGCCGTACGCGTCCGTCGTCGACGGAGAGGTCGTATGGATCATTGACGGGTACACCACGTCTGACCAGTACCCGTACTCGGAGATGAACGACTTCAACTCGCTCATCGTTGACGCAGACAACCCGCGCCAGAACCCGCTCGCGAAGCCGGTCAACTACATTCGCAACTCGGTGAAGGCGACGGTGAACGCCTACGACGGTAGCGTGAAGCTGTTCGCATGGGACACCGAAGACCCCCTGCTGCAGGCCTGGAGCAAGGTGTACCCCGACACGCTGCAGCCGGTGTCGAAGATGAGCGGCGACCTGCTCAGCCACGTTCGCTACCCGAGCGACCTGTTCAAAGTGCAGCGCGAGATGCTCTCGACCTACCACGTCACCGACGCCGGTGCGTTCTACTCGGAAGAAGACGCGTGGCGTACTCCCGATGATCCTGTAGCGGCGGCGAAGGCCGGCGCGAACAGCGTCGGCGATGTGCCCAGGCAGCCGGCGTACTACCTCACGCTCGCCGCGGGCAAAGATGCTGAGCCGAACTTCTCGATCTACTCGACATACATTCCGGCGGCGAGAGGTAAGGATGCTCGAAACATCCTTACCGGCTACCTCGCGGCAAACTCGAACGCGGGCAATGCTGACGGAAAGGTGTCGGAAGACTACGGCACGCTGAAGCTGCTGACGCTACCCAAGGGCAATTCGGTGCCCGGCCCCGGTCAGGTGCAGAACAGCTTCACCACCGACGACAAGGTCACCGGCCTGCTGAATATTCTTCGGCAGGGTGACTCGAGCCGGGTGATCAGCGGCAACCTGCTGACGCTGCCCGTCGGCGGCGGCCTGCTCTACGTGCAGCCGGTCTACGTGCAGGCCGCGTCCGACACGAGCTTCCCGATCCTGCGCAAGGTGTTGGTGTCGTTCGGCGACCAGATCGCGTTCGAAGACACACTCGACGCGGCACTCGACGACCTGTTTGGCGGAAACTCGGGCGCCTCGGCTGGTGACGGCGACGTGGCCCCGGGTGACGGGGGTGCGGGTGATGGCTCGACCGGTGCCGAGGAGCCGGCTGTGCCTGGCGGTGACACCGCGACCCCGGGGGACGGCTCGGGCACTACCTCGGCCGCGCTCACCCAGGCGCTGCTCGACATGAAGCAGGCCATTGCCGACCGCGACGACGCCATGAAGGCGGGCGACTGGGCGGCCTACGGTGAGGCTGACAGCCGCCTTCGCGACGCGATCACGAAGGCGCTCGAGGCGCAGTAATCGCACGGTCCGGGCGGGGCGTTGAGCGACGCCACGCCGCCCGGGCCGTACCGATTTGAACCGCACCTGGATGCGTGCTAAAGTTAATTCTTGTGCCGCGGGGTGGAGCAGTTCGGTAGCTCGCCGGGCTCATAACCCGGAGGTCGTAGGTTCAAATCCTGCCCCCGCAACGATGAGAAAGGCCCTGATCAGGTTTTTACCAGATCAGGGCCTTTCGCTTTTCTCGATTCTTGTTTTCCCACAGGGCGGCGGGTTAACCCCGATACTGCTCGGGCAGCGCGGTCGAGCGGCCCCAGCCGGCGCCCTTCGTGGCCTTCGCGATGAGCGGCCCGACCCGGTAGGTCAGGGGAGTGGTGAGCGCGAGCGTTGTGTTCGAGTGACCGACGCCCGGGAGCGCCACGATCCTTTGAATCAGCTCTTGCAATTCTGCGTGCGAGACCGCGCCGATGCGCACGAGCAGGTCTTCGCGGCCCGAGGTTGCATGAATCTCCATGACCTCGGGAATCGCGGCGAGCAGCTCGATCACGTCGTCGAGTTTGCCCTGGTCGAGCGCGAGAGCCGCGAACGCTTCGACGGTGATGCCAACCTCGACGAGATCGAGGCGCGGGGTGAACCCCCGCAGCAGCCCGGCTTCGGTCAGCCTGCGCAGCCTCGACTGCACGGTGTTGCGCGACACCCCGAGTTTGTCGGCGAGTTCGCCGATACCCTGGCGGGCGTCTTGTTCGAGCAGTGCAATCAGCTCGCCGTCGAGCCGATCAATGCTGAGCATATTGCTCACTTTTGCCTCGCTTAGTGAATGCTTGCTTGTCAATATGAGTAGTCGTGATGCGTTCAATTGATTCAGATCGTCACTTGGTGGGATTCTAGTTCACATAATGATGAGCCGTGTGCTCAGGGTGAAATGAAGTGTGAACTACCAAAGGCGGTGGCGCGTTGCAAACCAACGATGTGACTCTGAACCCTGTCGAGGCGCGGTACCTCGATGCCTCTTGCCGCGTGTTGATGACCGGCGTGCAGGCGCTCGCACGAGTGCCACTCGATCGCGCGCGCCTCGATGCAGCCGCGGGGCTGCGCACGGCGAGCTTTATCAGCGGCTACGAGGGATCGCCGCTCGGCGGCTATGACCTCGAGCTTGGGCGGCAGCGCAAACTGCTCGACGAACACCGCGTGCACTTCGAGCCCGGCCTGAACGAAGAGGCCGCGACGATGGCGGTGCAGGGCACGCAGCTGATTCACGAGCTGCGGCCCACCGTCGACGGCGTCGTCGGGTACTGGTACGGCAAGGCTCCCGGGCTCGACAGGGCCGCCGACGCGTTTCGCCACGCGAACCTGATGGGCACGCACCCAGCGGGTGGCGCGGTCGCCTTCGTCGGTGACGACCCGGCGGCGAAGTCGTCGAGCGTGCCGTGCGCCTCGGAGCACGCGCTCGCCGACCTGATGATGCCGATCCTCTACCCCTGCGATGCTGCCGAGGTGCTCGAACTCGGTCGGCACGCGGTCGCGATGTCGCGCGCGAGTGGGCTATGGTCATCAATGAAGATCGTGACTTCGGTCGCCGACGGTTCGACCACGGTCGACCTCGAGGCAGGCGACACGTTCGCTCCGGTGCTGCCCTACGGTGCCGGCCTGCACGAGCCCACCTCGCGTCTGTTGCAGCCCACGCTCGGCCCGCTCGAGCGCGACATGCTCTCGACCCGCATGCGCATCGTGCGAGAGTACATCGAGCTGAACGACCTGAACCGCACGGTGCGACGCGCTGCCGGCGACAAGATCGGCATCGTCACGGCAGGAACAGGCTACCTCGACACGATGGAAGCGCTCGAAACACTCGGCTTCGGAACGGGCCAGGGCGTCGGTGACGAAGCGGGTGAAAACGCATCGACAGTTCGCGTGCTGAAGCTCGGTGTGGTGTGGCCGCTGTCGCCGAAGCAGATTCGAGACTTCGCGGAGGGGCTCGACACCATCATCGTGGTCGAAGAGAAGCGCGCGTTCATCGAAGCCCAGATCAAGGAGCTGCTTTACGACGCGCCCGAGCGGCCGACAATCGTTGGCAAGCGCGACCAAGAGGGGCGCGAGCTCTTCGCGGCGCACGGTGAGCTCGTGGCTGACGGCGTGACGAAGGCGCTCGCCACCCAGCTCGCGGCTCTGCCCGAGGCGCCGGGGGTGACGCGCTGGCTCGAAAGCCGGAGGAACAGTCTCGGCGAACGCATCTACCTGCCGCTCGCGCAGCGCACCCCCTACTTCTGCTCGGGCTGCCCGCACAACAGCTCGACGAAACCGCAGACGGATTCGGCGTTCGGAGCCGGCATCGGCTGCCACGCGATGGTGCTGCTGATGGACGAAAAGCAGGTCGGCGACGTCGTCGGCCTCACCCAGATGGGCAGCGAGGGCACGCAGTGGATCGGCATGTCGCACTTCGTCGAGAACGGCCACTTCGTGCAGAACCTCGGCGACGGTACCTACCACCACTCGGGCAGTCTCGCGATTCGCGCGTCGGTCGCCGCGAAGACGAACATCACCTACCGCATTCTCTACAACTCGACCGTCGCGATGACGGGCGGCCAGGACGCGGTCGGGCAGATGACGATTCCCGAGATGGTCGGTGAGCTGCAAGCCGAGGGCGTCGCGAGAATCATCGTGACAAGCGACGAGCCTCGTGCGCTCAAGAAACAACGCATGCCTGGCGGCGTCGAAGTCTGGCCGCGCGATCGACTGGGCGAGGCCCAGGAGATTCTCGCGAAGATACCGGGCACCACCGTGCTCATTCACGAGCAGGAGTGCGCGACCGAGCTGCGTCGCAAGCGCAAGCGCGGGCTCGCAAAGAAGCCCGAAGAGTTCGTCATGATCAACGAGCGCATCTGCGAGGGCTGCGGCGACTGCGGCGAGAAGTCGAACTGCCTCTCGGTGCAGCCCGTCGACACCGAGTTCGGGCGCAAAACTCGCATTCATCAGAGCTCATGCAACGTCGATAAGAGTTGCCTCGACGGCGATTGCCCGGCGTTTATCACGGTGCGTCCGGGGCAGAAGATGGGGCGAGGATCAGGCCTTGCCGACCTCGAACTCAGCGATCTGCCCGCACCGCAGCCTGCGAGCGGCCAGTCGCACCGCATTCGCCTCATGGGTATCGGCGGCACCGGCGTCGTCACCACCTCGCAGCTGCTCGCGACGGCGGCCGTGATTTCGGGTCGCTACGTGCGTACCCTCGACCGTACCGGTCTCGCCCAGAAGGGCGGAGCGGTGGTCTCGGACCTGGTGATCGAGCCCGCTCCTTTCGCGGCAGGCAACAGCATCGGTGACGGCAGCTGCGATCTCTACCTCGGCTACGACCTGCTGGTGGCCGCCGACCCGAAGAACACCTCGGCGCTCGCGCCCAGCGCGACGGCGATCGTCTCGACCTCGGTCGTGCCGACAGGCGCAATGGTCAGCGACGTGCGTGTCACCTTCCCTGAAGTTCAGGGTACGCTCGAGCGGGTTACCGATCGGGTGCCGAGCGGCAGCTGCGTGCCGCTCGACCTGCGACACTACGCCGAGGGCCTCTTCGGCTCAGAGCAGATGGGCAATATGTTTATGCTCGGCATGGCGGTGCAGCTCGGCGCGCTCAGCCTGCTGCCCGAGGCGATCGAAGAGGCGATCGGGCTCAACGGTGTCGCGGTCAGCCGCAACCTGCAGGCGTTCAGGCGCGGGCGTCAGTACGTCGCAGACAAGCGTGCGCTCGACGCCACGCTGCGCGAGCTTGCCGGTGAGCACGCCGCAGCCCAGCCCGTGCCCAGCCGCATCGTTGGTGCTGCGCCAGGCTCGGAGCTCGAGCGGATCGTCGCTGTTCGCCGTGCAGAGCTGGTCGCCTACCAGAGCGAGCGCTACGCGGCCCGGTACGAAGCGCTCGTCGAAGAGGCGCGGCGCTCAGAGGCCGCACTCGGCGGCAGCGACGAGAACGCCCGGGCCCCGTTTGCAGAGGCGGTCGCGATCGCACTGCACAAACTTATGGCCTACAAAGATGAGTACGAGGTCGCGCGTCTCGCCCTCGACCCTCAGATGAGCGACGAGATCGTCCAGCAGTTCGGCGAGGGCGCGAAGGTGCAATGGCGCCTGCACCCGCCGACCCTGAAAGCGATGGGTCTGAAGCACAAGATTCGCCTCGGCGCTTGGTTCCGCCCGGCATTCATGATGCTTCGTTCGCTCAGGGGCCTGCGCGGCACCCCGCTCGACATCTTTGGCTACGACAAGATGCGCAGACTCGAGCGCGACCTCATCGTCGACTACACCGATACGGTGCGGGGGATCCTCGGTTCTCTGAGCCCCGACAACCTCGAAACCGCAACAGTCATTGCGGGGCTGCCAGATATGATCCGCGGTTATGAAGACGTGAAGCTTCGCAACGTGCAGCGGTACCGGGAGCAACTTGCCGAGCTGCAACAGGAGTTTGCGCAGCACTCGCACAGTAGCCACACATCAGCTTCATAGGAATGCCCGCCAATCTGGAAACACGAGAAAGGCGGACACCCCGTGACTACGACCCCAGACCCCGAGCAGACCCCGGAACAGGCTCCGCAGCATCACGCATCGCAGCAGGACACCTCGCCCCAGGACGCGCCGCAGTTCACGCAGCCGACCGTACAGTTGCCCGACACCGCCCCTCAGGCTCCGTACGTCGCCCCTCAGGCTCCCTACGTTGCGGCACAGGCGCCGTATCAGGCGGCAGGCTACGCGGCACCAGCTGAGCCCGTCGCAGCCGACATTCCCGCAGCGTTTCAAGCCCCTGCAGCGCAGGCTGAGGAGCACGCCGAACCGAGCCAGGCCAAATCGCGCGCAGGCGTGTTCTTCGCGGGTATCGCGATCGGTGCGGTTGTCGCGGGTATCGTCGGCGGCGGCGCCGGCGCGCTTGTTGCCGCGAACACGCAGCCGGCGGCGATCTCGCAAGCCCAGACCAGCGGAAGGGTGACGCTGAACAACCTCGACTCGGCAACCAATGTCTCTGGTGTCGCCCTCGCCGCGATCCCGAGCGTCGTGACCCTTGAAGTGACGGGAACGAACGGGGCGGGCTCGGGATCGGGTGTGATCTACAGCAAAGATGGCTACATCGTCACGAATGCGCACGTGGTGACCCTTGACGGGGCGGCCGGGTCTGATCCTGAGATTCGGGTCTGGCTGAGCGACGGCCGCATTCTCGACGGTACGCTCGTGGGCACCGATCCTTTCGCCGATCTCGCGGTGGTGAAGATCGAAGCAGACGACCTCGTGCCGATCGAAGTTGCCGACTCGTCTGAGATCAACGTGGGCGATCTCGCGGTCGCGATCGGTGCGCCGCTGAATCTGTCGAACACGGTCACGAGCGGTGTGGTCAGCGCACTGAATCGTGGGATTGCGGTGGGCAGCCCAATCCTTCCCAAAGATTCGAGCGACGAGCAGACGCAGCCGCAGCCCGATGAAGAGGGCGGCTTCCCCTGGTTCAGGTTCGGTGACCCGAACGAAGGCCAGGGCGAGAGCCAGGCACCTCAGCAGCAACAGCAAGCCTCTGCGACGCAGGTGACACTGCCCGTGATTCAGACCGACGCGTCGATCAACCCGGGCAACTCGGGTGGCGCGCTGCTCAACGCAAATGCTGAGCTCATCGGTATCAATGTGGCCATCGCCTCGAACGGCGGCGATTCGAGCACCGCGGGCAGCGACGGCCTCGGCTTCGCGATTCCCGTGAACATGGTGACCCGCGTCGCTGACGCGCTGATCGCCGGCGAGCGCCCATCGCACGGCATGCTGGGCATCGGGGTCAACGACTCTTCGGCAGACACCGACGCAGACCGCAATGTGGCTGGCGGCCTCATCAGCGAGCTCGTGAAGGGCGGCCCCGCGGCCGAGGCAGGGCTCAAGGTGGGCGACGTGATCACCGCGGTTGACGGCATCGCCGCAGACTCGGGAACCTCGGTGTCTGCGCTGGTGCGCATGCACGAGGGCGGCGACAAGGTGACGATCACCTATACCCGCGACGGCAAGGTGGGCGAGGCAGAGGTGACGCTCGGCACGCTCGAGTGGTGATCGTTCGCTCGCGCGTCTGACTACGAGGCCCTCGCCTTCGACCCAACTGGGAGGCGAGGGCCTCGTCATGCCATAGAGTGGCCGGGTGAGTTCTGGGCGATTCGAGTTTGCGAACGGTAACCTGCAGAAACTGCTCGCGGTGCCGAAGTATGTGCTGTCGGCGCTGTTCGCGCTGTTCGTGCCCCGCGACGGTCTGCGCTGGGCGTTCGGCAGTGGTATCGGCGTCGGCGAGGGTGCCCTCGAGGTTGCGCGTGCGCTGCGAGATGATGACCCCGCCGCACGCATCTTCTGGCTCGTCTCGAGCGAAGCCGAGGCTGAACTCGCTGCAACCGAGGGCTTTGAAGCCGTGCCGAAGCACGGCTGGGCAGGCTTCTGGGCGACGCTGCGCGCCGGCCAGATCGTGATCACCCACGGGCTCGGCGATGTCAATCGCTTCGGCATTTTTGGTGGCCGCATCGTCAATCTGATTCACGGGGCGCCGCTCAAGAAGCTGCACCTCGATTCGCCGGTGACCACCTCGGTCGGCGGTCCGGCACCGCTGCGGGCGATCCTGCGCCGCATGTATGCGGCGGGCACGAAGCAGATCGCGCTCTATGTTGCGGGCTCGGTGACGGCGGCCGAACGATTGCGCTCGGCCTACCGCGTCGACCCGGGCAAGGTGCGCGTGCTGGGCGACCCGCGCGACGACAGCGTGTGCGCGCAGGCCGCGGACACTCGTCTTGCCGACGAGGCGCGCGCCAAAGTGCGAGCCCTGCTCGGGTTGCCCGAGGAAGAAGTCGGCGCGCGCGAGCCGCTGGTGCTGTACGCGCCTACCTGGCGCGATGGCGAGGCCGACCCCGCGCAGCCGACCGCAGCAGAGGCCGAACGCATCGCCGCGGCCCTCGACGCGCTCGGTGCGAGGCTGCTTGTTCGCTCGCACCCGCTCGGCGAGGGTGCGTACGACTCCCTGATCGGGAATCGCGTGCAGCGCCTCGGCGCAGATCTGGTGCGCGACATCACCCCGCTGCTCGGTGCGTTCGACGCGGTGGTCACCGACTACTCATCGATCGCCCTCGACTTCGCGCTACTCGGCCGCCCCATCGTGTGGTTCGCGCCCGACCTCGACGCTTACACCGTGAGCCGCGGCCTGTACGAGCCGCTCGAGGTGACAGCTGCCGGCCGCGTGCAGCGAAGCTGGGGCGAAGCGTTGGATCGCCTGGCCGCAGTGCTGCCCGACTCGCTTTCACGCAGGGTCGCCGAGGCCGACGCTCGCGCCCTCGCCTCCCGTTTTCACGCTTTCGAGCAGGGAGGCGCCGCGCGGCGCGTGATCGCTGAGATTCGCAGGCTGGCGCTCAAAGACAAGGATCGCGTGCCTGCTGAGGCCGTGTTTTTCGAGAGCTTCTACGGCAAGCAGGTGAGCTGCAACCCGCTCGCGCTCGACCGCGAGATCGCCTCGAGATTTCCTGAGTTGCCGCGCTACTGGAGCGTCACGAGCGAGCGCACCGAGGTGCCGAGCGGCGCGATCCCCGTGCTCGTGGGTTCGCCAGACTGGTTCGCCGCACGCAGCCGGGCCCAGCTGCTCGTGGTGAACGACTGGCTGCGCTACCGGTTCAGGCGCGCGAAGCACCAGACCGTGCTGCAGACCTGGCACGGCACAATGCTGAAGCACCTCGCGCTTGGCCGCCCGGGCGTGGGGCTGCGCACCCGCTTGGCGATTCGTCGCGAGAGTCGTCGCTGGAGCCTGATGCTGTCGCAGAACGCGCACTCCACCGAGCAGTTTCGCTCGAGCTATGCGTTTCACGGCGAGATTCTCGAGACGGGCTATCCGCGCGACGACCGGCTTGCAGCCGCGGTCGCGGGGGGCAAGAGGATCGCCATCGCCGTCGATGCGGCCAAGCGTGCGCTTGGCGTGCCCGCCGAGAAGCGAGTACTCGCCTATGTGCCGACCTGGCGCGACGGGGGCCACACCGTGAACACGCTCGACATCCACGCGCTTGCCGCTGAGCTTGGCGACGAGTGGGTGGTCGTTGCTCGTGGGCACACGCGCAGCGCCGGCTCGTATGCCGCGCCCCTGCTCGGGCTGGGAGCGACTGCTCGCCAGGCCGTCGTCGACGCATCGACGCACCCCGATGTGAACGACGTCATTCTCGCCGCAGACGTGCTCGTCACCGATTATTCTTCGGTGATGTTCGACGCGGCCGTGGCTCGGGTGCCGATGCTCTTCTTCGTGCCCGATCTCGCCTCGTACCGCGACCGCGAGCGCGGCTTCACCTTCGACTTCGAGCAGACGGCGCCGGGCCCGCTGCTCACGACGCGGGCCGAGGTCGTCGAGGCGGCGCAGGCCGGGGTGCCGATGGGCGAGGCGTATGCGGCGTGGTGCGAGCGATACGTGCCGCACGACGACGGGCACGCGGCGGCGCGCGTGATCGATGAGCTTGTTGCGCGAGGGGTGCTGGCGGGCTGAAGCTTCTGGCGGTCTGAGCTGCCTGTTGCTACATGCGCGACTTGTCGACCGTGCGACCCGCGCCGCCGACCACGCCATAGAGAAACCCCGTGCCCCAGCTCAGGTGCATCGTGATGATCGCCCAGAGTCCGAGCAGACGCTCGCGCACGCCGTGCAGGTCAGGCAATCTCGTGCAGGCGAACAGCACGGTCGCGATGTACAGCAGGGGAGTCGCGTGCACGATCGACCACCAGGCCGCGGCACCCTGCAGCGGCAGCACCCCGCACAGCTGCAGCACGAGCACGATGATGCTCAGCGCGAGCGCGAGCACCAGGGTGCCCGGCGCATAGAAGCGCCACGGGGTCTCGCGCGGGTGCCGCTTCGTCAGCACTGCGCGCCAGGCGCCGGTTGCGAAGAACTGCTTTGCCAGGTCTCTGAAACTTGCCCGGGGCCAGTACGTCACGCCGAGCGCCGGCTCGAACCAGACGAGGCCGCCCTCGCGCCTGATGCGCAGGTTGAGCTCCCAGTCCTCGCCGCGGCGAATGATCGGGTCGTAGCCGCCCGCGGCGTCGATCGCCTCGCGGCGAAAAATGCCGAGATAGGCGCTCTCTGCCGGGGCTGGTGTGCCATCGCCGTGGTAGGCGCCGCCACCGAGCCCGTACGGGCTGTTATAGCCCGCCGCGATCGCGCGCTGCACCGCGCTGCGCCCGCCCGCGCGCATCACGCCGCCCACGTTGGCCGCGCCCTCGCGCCGCAGCGCCTCGATTCCGCGACTCGTGTAGTCGGGCGTGAGCTCGCTGTGCGCATCGACGCGCACGACAACCGGGTGCACGCTCGCCGCGATCGCGAGGTTCAGCCCGATGGGAATATCTCGCTCGGGGTTGGGCACGAGTGAGACCCGGGGATCCTCGGCTGCCAATTTCGACGCAATCTCGTCGGTACGATCGCTCGACGGACCGAGCGCGAGCACGATCTGCTTCTCGCCCGCGTAGTCTTGCGCGAGAATCGTTCGCACGGCGCTCTCGAGGTAACCCTCTTCGTTGAGCACAGGCATCACATAGCTCACGCCGGGGAGCTCGGGCAGGGGAGTCAGCAGCACCTCATTATTCTGGCACGGGCACACTCGAATAGGCTTGACGCATGCAGATAGCAAGCGACGTGAAGCGTGCCAAGAAACTTGCCAAGAAGGTGCTCGCCGGGCGCCGCGCCCTGTTCGGGGTGCGCGAGCTCATTGCTGAGCGCGGGCCGCTGCCCGAGAACCGCTATCGCGTGGGCGTGTACTTCGCCGACAGCGACGTGAATATCTACCAGATGCGCCAGTGGTACGCACCGCTGCAGGAGCTTTCGAAGACGCATCCCGTGCTGCTCATCGCCCGCCATCCGGCCGGTGCGAAGCTGCTTATGGAAGAGAGCGGCCTCGACGTTGCGTTCACGCAGAAGGTCACCGATATCGAGAAACTGCTCGAGCAGCAGCCCCTCGAAGTCGTGCTCTATGTGAACCAGAACACACGCAACTTTCAGATGATGCGCTACGGTCGCCGGTGGCACGTGTTCATCAACCACGGCGAGAGCGACAAGATGTACATGGTGAGCAACCAGTACAAGACGTACGACTACGCGTTCATCGCTGGCAACGCGGCAAGGGAGAGGCTCGACCGCGTGCTCTGGGACTACGACCTCGACAGCCGCACGTTCTCGATCGGCCGCCCGCAGACCGACCACCTGAGCGGCGAGCCTCCGTTCACCCCCGACGAGCGCACCGTCGTGTTCTACGCGCCGACGTGGGAGGGCGATCGACCCGCGGCGAGCTACGGTTCGGTTGCAAGCCATGGCGAGGATCTGGTGCGCAAGTTGCTCGAGACCGGTCGCCATCGCGTGGTGTACCGCCCGCACCCGAGAAGCGGGGTGGTCGATGCCGAGTTCGGTGCGGCGAATGAAAGGATCATCGCGGCGCTCGACGAGGCGAACCGCAAAGATCCCTCAGCCCAGCACGTCTACGACACGTCGCCTTCGCTCGGTTGGCAGCTCAGCCTGCCTGACGTCGCCATCTGCGACATCTCGGCGATGGTGTACGACCGGCTCGCCACGGGCAAGCCGCTCATGATCACGAGGCCCGTCGCGGCCGACGCCGAGGTAGACGAGGGCGGCTATCTGAGCGTGTGCGAGTGGTTGAGTGCCGATCAGACCGCCTCGATCGATGAGGTGCTCGATGGTGTGATCGGCGACGCCGCAGCGCGCGAGCGGTTGGTGACGTGGTCGAAGCACTACTTCGGTGACACCGCCCAGGGTGCCCCCACCCAGCGCTTTCACGACGCCATCGAGGTGCTCATCGCAAAGGCCGACGAGCGCCTGCGCAGCTAAACGCTGATTCTGGAGACGATCCTACACACGCCAGACTTTGCGGGTCGTAAAGCGCATCTATGCATGCCGAAAGCGACATTCTTTGACCCGCAAACCCCATGAACTGCTGGGAGGCGCAGAGGGTTTGGGTTGGCTGGCGCGGGATGGTTCGGGTTCAGCTGTTGTGGTCGGCGTTGTAGAGGTCGAGTGCCTCGTCGATGGGGCCGTCGAATTTGAGGCGCCCACCGTCGAGGTAGAGCCCGCGGGTGCAGAAGCGCCGCAGGTCGCGCTCACTGTGCGACACGAGAAACAGCGTCTTGCCGGCCGCGAGCAGTTCGTCGATGCGGCGGTAGCACTTGTCTCGAAAGGCCTTGTCGCCGACGGCGAGCACCTCGTCGACGAGCAGCACCGGTTCATCGAGCTGCGAGACCACGGCGAAGGCGACGCGCACCTTCATGCCGCTTGAGAGGTGCTTGAACGGGGTGTCGAGCACGTCGGCGGCCTCGGCGAAACCTACAATCGAGTCGAATCGATCGGCGATCTCGCTGCGGCTGAGCCCGTGCAAGCCCGCGGCGAGATGAATGTTGTCGCGCACCGTGAGATCGCCCGAGAACCCACCGGTGAGCTCGATGAGCGGGGCAACGCCCCCGTGCACCCGCACTGATCCCTCGTCGGGCAACAGCACGCCAGCCACGAGCTTCAGCAGCGTCGACTTGCCCTGCCCGTTGCGCCCAACCACGCCGATGGCTTCGCCGCTACGCACGGTAAACGAAACGCCGCGCAGCGCCCAGAACTCGTTCGACTTCGCTCGGCGTTTCTTGCCAGCGAAGAGTTCGGTGAAGTTGCGGTGCGAGCCGCGGTTGCGGCGAAAGTGCACGCCGAGACCAGCCACGTCGATCATGGTGGCAGTGCTGGCGGCTACGCCGACGGCGCTCGCGTCGGGGCTCTTTTCGTCAGGCATTTACAGCTCCTTCAGTACGCGGCCGACGGAACGGCTGAAGACCAGGATGCCGAGGCCGAGCACCGCGAACGAGATTGCCGCTGAGGTGAGCACAAGCGTCCAGTTCATCTGGTCAGGGAAGAATCCAGCGCGGAAGAGCGCGAAGATGCCCGAGAGCGGGTTGATCCAGGCAATTGGGGCTGCCGCAGCGGGCAGATCGCTCGCGCCATAGATGATGGGGGAGGCGTAGAACAGTACGCGCAGCACAATTCGGGTGGCACGCTCGAAGTCTCGGAAGAAGACGGCGAGCGGGGCGATGATCAGGCCGACGCCGAGAATGAGCACGCCCATGAGCAAGATGCCGAGCGGGTAGAGCAGCAGCATCCAGTTCACCTGCGTGCCTGGCGAAAGGATCGCGAACAGCGCGAGCACGGGCAGGCTCAGGAGGTACTCGATGCCCTTTGCGCACACGAAACGCGCTACCCAGATCCATCTGGGTAGCGCCACCGAACGTACGAGCTTGGCATCGCGGCGAAACGCGACGGTGGAGTCGCTCACCGCGCCGTTGAACCACATCCACGGCAGCATCGCGCAGAGCAGAAACACGATGTAGGGAGCCTCGCCGAGCGAGCGGTGCATGAGCTGCGTGAAGATGAACCAGTAGATGAGGCTCATCAGCAGAGGGTCGAGCACCGACCAGAGATAGCCGAGCAACGACGTGGAGTAGCGCACCTTCAGATTGCGTATCGTGAGCAGGCGCAGCGATCGCCACGCGGCCATTCGGCTCGATCGCTGCCGGTCACTATTGCTCGTCACACAGCCATTCTGCCCGGTTCGGGCTGAACGTGCGCACAGCCGAGCGCGCGCGCCTCGCATGTCGGTGTATTTGATAGGTTTGTAGTTGTGCCTGCGACCCCTCAGAATGAAGAGTTTTCCGACGACATCGACGTTGTCGGTTCTTCTGCCGCGCCCAACATGCCAGAGCCGCCGCGAACAGTGAAGAATCGCGCGCCTCGCGAGCCCATCGGTCCACAGCGCAAGGGCATTCAGCGGGTGCCCGCAGCGCCTGTCGGGCCGGTGCAGCCAGAGGTTGCGCAGTCTGTGCCCGCAGCCGCGCCCGCACAGTCGGCACCCATGCAGCATGAGCCAATCGTGTCGGTCCCAGCGGCTGAGCCAATCCAGCCTGCCCAGCAAGCCTCGCCTGCAGCGCAAGCCGCGCCGGCAGCACCTACGCAGCGCGCGAGTCGCATCGAGGTGCCAGTGCCCTCGGTCGTGCGCGCCCGTGAGCGTGCAGAGCTCGCCGAGCGAAACCCGGTCGTGCTGCGCGCGGATTCGCTCACGAAGTCTTACGGTCAGGTGCTCGCCGCCGCCGACGTGTCGTTCGAAGTGCATGCCGGCTCGCTCACCGGCGTGGTTGGCCCCAACGGTGCGGGCAAAACGACGGTGCTCTCAATGATCACCGGGCTCAATCGCCCGAGTTCGGGGCGCGTTTCGGTGAACGAAATCGACGTGTGGGGCAAGGGTCCAGCGGCAAAACGCGTGATCGGCAGCCTGCCGGACCGGTTGCGTCTCTTCGATCGCCTCACCGGCGGCCAGCTGCTCTATTACGCAGGCGTGCTGCAGGGCCTCGACCAGAAGACGGTTGCTAAGCGAGCTGCAGAGCTCGCCACCGCGTTCGGCCTCGAGTCTGCGCTCGACCGCCCGGTCTCTGACTACTCGGCAGGCATGCAGAAGAAGATCGGGCTCGCGTGCTCGATGATTCACGCACCCGAGGTATTGGTGCTCGACGAGCCCTACGAAACCATCGACCCAGTGTCGGCTTCGAACGTGACCGAGATCCTCGAAAAATATGTCGCGGGTGGCGGCAGCGTCATCATGTCGAGCCACAGCCTCGACCTGATCCAGCGCATCTGCGACCACGTGGTCGTGATCGTCGACGGCTCCGTTGTCGCGAAGGGTACCGTCGACTCGGTGCGCGATGGCGTGAGCCTCGAAGAGCGCTTCAAACACCTCACCAAGCCCGACGAAGAAGGGAAGGGGCTCGAGTGGTTGCGCGGCTCTTCCGACTCCGAGTAGCGCTGCTGCTCTCTGTCTTTCGGGGCGGCTTTCGCGCGGTAGCGCGCTCTGTGTTCATCGGCTTGATCTCGGTTCTCGCGGCGGTGGGCCTCGCGTGGCTTCCGCTCTGGCTTTCTCGCGGCGCTGAGGATCGCGTGGCGATCGACGTCATACTCTCTTCGGTGCTGCTCGTTCTTGTGGCACTCGTGCCGTTCTTTGCAAACCTGGGGAGCCTCGAACCGCGTCAGTTTGGGTCGTACCCGGCGACCCCCGCAAGCATCGCCACCGGCCTGTTTCTGTCGAGCCTGCTGAGCTGGCCCACGATCTGGCTGCTCGTCTGGATGGCAGCGCTCGTGGTGCTTCGACCAGAGTGGGCCGGAGCCCCGCTCGCCGTGATCATCGCCGGCGTGCTCACGCTCGTGCTCGCGATCGCGTTTGCCCGGGTGAGCTCGGCACTCGTTCGATTGGTGGTGCCTGCCAAGGCCACCTCAGTGCTGCGCTGGACGGGGCTGCTGCTGCTGCTCGCCGCACTGCCCGTAATGATCTTCCTGCTCGCCGACGCGCTGCGTTCGCCACGCAGTCAGGCGATTCGCGACGCCGCCGGAGTGTTCGGGTGGACACCGTTCGGGGCGACTGCAAGCGGCCTCTCCGGAGCCGTGCACGGTGAGTGGGCCACTGCAGCGGCGCACTTCGGCATCGCTGCAGCAGCTTTTCTCGTGCTGCTGCTGTGCTGGTACCTGCTCGTCGCGCGTTCGCTCACCAGCGTGGAGCGCCCGGTGTCTGCGGGTGTCACCCGCGATGGACTCGAGATCTTCGAACGTTTTCCGGCGAAACCGCGCGACGTCATCGCCGCCCGAGCGCTCACGTACTGGCGACGCGATCCTCGCTACCGCATCGCCCTGTTCGCTATTCCGGTAGCTCCGGTCATCATGATGGCGGCGCTGTGGATCGCGGGTATGGAGCTGCACGTGCTGGCGCTGCTGCCGCTGCCGGTGATTCTGCTGCTGTTCGGCTGGTCGGTGCACAACGATGTCGCGCTCGATTCGACCGCGATCTGGACGCATGTGGCGAGCGGCACGAAGGGCATACACGACCGTGCCGGCCGCCTCGCTCCGGTGCTGCTGATCGGCCTTCCGCTTGCGGTGGTCGGTTCGAGCATCACCGTCACTATCAGCGGCGACTGGCGACTGCTGCCGGCCGTGCTCGGCATGAACCTCGCGGTGCTGCTCGTCGCCGCTGGAGTGTCGAGCGTGTTCTCGGCGATGATGCCGTACCCCGCGACCAGGCCAGGCGACAGCCCCTTCGCGCAACCCGCGGTGCAGGGCTCTGGGGCAGGGCTTGCGCAGACCCTCTCGATGCTTTTCGCGCTGCTGTTCTCGTTGCCCCCGGTCGTGCTTTCGGTGTACGCAATCGTCGACCCGACGCTGGGCCTCAACCTGGTTGCGCTCGGCCTGGGCGTTGCTTGGGGACTGCTGATACTCGGTGCTGGCATTCTGATCGGCGGCAAGATCTTCGATCGCGGCGCCCCCGAGCTGATCGCGGTCACTCAGACCTTCGACTGAGCCCACGCGTAGAATCAGTGCATGGGTATTTTTACGCGCGATAAGTCAGACACCGGTGGCGGAGTTGACGTGCTCGACCGCGAGCTCGAGCAGCTACTGAACCAGGATCAGCTTGAAGACGGCGATCACGAGCGTTTTTCGCACTACGTACCGAAAGACAAGATTCTCGAGTCGGCGGTAACTGGCAAGCCTGTTCGTGCGCTCTGCGGCAAGAAGTGGACCCCCTCGCGGGATCCCGAGAAGTTTCCGGTGTGCCCAGACTGCAAGCGGGTCTACGAACGCATGAAGAAGTAGCTCGGCGTGACCGCGGCCCGATCGGGGCTAGCGGTACTCGGTAGGGATCGCGGGATCTCCGCGAGTGAGGCTCATCGCAACCGGTGGCAACTCTGCCACGACTCGGCGGTGACGCTCGCGCGCGGCCGCGATTCCGTCTGCGCCGGTGTGACCAGGCAGCAGCTCGCCGTCTTGCACGAGAGGCACGAGCACTTCGCGGCCGTGCTCGCCGAGTTCGGCGCCCTCGGCACTGCCCCCGGGGCCGTCGCCGAGAAACAGAAGCTCAGCACGAGCGACGCCCCGCGCGTCGAGCAGGCGTCGCACGCTCTTGCGCCCGCCGACCGAGGCCTTGTCTGCCGACTTCTTCGCGACCGACACCCATTCGCCGTCGTCGCCGGTGCGGGCGACGAGCTTGTAGACCATACCCATGGTGGGGGATCCACTGCCCACGACGACCGAGGTGCCGACGCCAAAGCTGTCAACAGGCGATGCCGAGAGCCCGGCAACGGTGTATTCGTCGAGGTCATTCGTCACGGTGATGCGGGTATTCGTGGCTCCGAGCTCATCGAGCAACTCTCGCACTCGGGCGACGACGACGGGCAGGTCGCCAGAGTCGATGCGAACCGCGCCGAGCCCGGTGCCGGCCACCTCGACTGCCGTGCGCACGCCCTGCTCGATGTCGTAAGTATCGACGAGCAGGGTGGTGCCGACGCCGAGTGCGGCGATCTGCGCCTCGAACGCCTCGCGCTCGCTATCGTGCAGCAGCGTGAACGAGTGTGCGGCCGTGCCCATGGTGGGCACGCCGTAGCTGCGCCCGGCCTCGAGGTTGCTGGTTGCCGCAAAGCCTGCGATGTATGCGGCTCGCGCTGCGGCGACGGCGCTGCGTTCACCGGTGCGGCGTGAGCCCATCTCGGCGAGCGGGCGGCCATTCGCGGCGTGCACCATGCGGCTCGCTGCGGTTGCCACCGCAGAGTCGGCGTTCAGCACGCTGAGTGCGAGCGTCTCGAGCAGCACGCCTTCGGCAAACGTCGACTCGACCGTGAGCAGTGGCGAACCGGGAAAGAAGACCTCGCCCTCGGGGTAACCCCAGATGTTGCCTGAGAAGCGAAAGTCTGCGAGCCAGTCGAGGGTCTCCTGGCGCAGAAAGTTCTGCGAACTGAGCCATCCGAGCTCTGCCTCGCCGAATCGAAAGTGTTCGATCGCTTCGAGCAGTCGACCGGTGCCGGCAACCACCCCGTATCGCCTGGCTCCCGAGAGCCTGCGGGCGAACAGCTCGAATACGCTGCGGCGGTTCGCGGTACCCGCCGCAAGCGCGGCGTCGACCATGGTCAGCTCGTAGCGGTCAGTGAGAAACGCAGTCGAAGTGTGCACGCCGTAAGCCTACTGGGCAGGGCTGGTCTGCTGCGTAGCTGTCACCGAAATCTCGCGATGATTCTCGCGAACAGCGCGATGACGCGGCAAGGATCACCGAAAATCTCGCGACGATACTGAACTCGGTGCGGCAAGCGGTTCGAATGCGCCCGCGATCACGTTCGGCAGGCCGTCGGGGCTGCGCTCGAGCGTGCCGGCGACGACGAGCGCGGGCGAGCCTCTTGCCGTTCTCTCGAAGCGCTGCCACACCGCGCTCCAGACCACGACGTTTGCGGTGCCCGATTCGTCTTCGAGGGTCAGAAATGTGACGCCGCCCGCGGTACGGGGGCGCTGCCGGTGGGTGACGAGCCCGGCCACGCGCACGAACGAGCCGTTGCGCACGTGGCGGAGCGCGTCTGAGCGAGTCACGCTGCGCCGGTCGAGTCCTGCACGCATGATGGCGAGGGGATGCTTGCCTGAGACGATGCCGGTGCTCCAGAGGTCGAGGGCGGTCTGCTCGGCGTCGCTCAATACAGGCAGCAGGGGCGGCTGCACGTGCACGGCGACGCCTGGCAGAAAGCGCTCGCGATTGTCTGCGGCCGGTGCCGCATCCCAGAGCGCCTCTCTGCGGTTCATCCCGAGCCCAGCGCAGGCGCCCGCCGTGGCGAGTGCCTCGAGTGTGGCCCGGTCGAGGTCGGCGCGCCTGGCGAGGTCGGCGAGGCTGGTGAACGGGCCGGCCGCGCGAGCGGCGACGATTCGGGCAGCCGCATCGGCATCGACGCCTCGCATCTCCGAGAGCCCGAGGCGCACGGCGAAGTTGCCGTCGCGGCGGTGCGCAGCCGAGTCGTCGGGTGCCGCCGCGTCGAATGTCCCAGGGGTGGGCTGATCCTGCTCTCCGCACGCTGATCGGCCAGTAGCGACGGGAGGGGCTGCGGCATCGGGGGCGGCTTTGCCCGCGGGCTCGAGTGACGCGACTATCTGCGGGTGCTGCACGCTGGCCGCACGCACCTCGACACCATGTCTGCGGGCGTCTTCGACGAGGCTGCGCGGCGAATAGAACCCCATGGGCTGCGAACGCAGCAGACCGATGAGAAACGCCGCGGGGTAATGCAGTTTGAACCAGGCGCTCGCGTAGACGAGCAGCGCGAAGCTGATCGAGTGGCTCTCGGCAAAGCCGAAATCGGCGAAGGCCTTGATCTGTGCGTAGACGCTCTGCGCGGTCTGATCGTCGATGCCGTTTTCTTTCATGCCGGCGAAGAGCTTCTTCTCGAGGGTCTCGATTTTTTCGATGCCGCGTTTCGAGCCCATTGCGCGGCGCAGCAGATCGGCGTCTTCGGGGGTGCAGTTTCCGACGGCCTGCGCCATCTGCATGAGCTGCTCTTGAAAGAGAGGGATGCCAAGGGTGCGCTCGAGCACCGGCTCGAGCAGGGGGTGCGGGTAGGTCACCGGCTCACCGTTGCGTCGCCGCAGGTACGGGTGCACGGCCCCGCCCTGCAGCGGGCCGGGGCGAATGAGCGCGATCTCGATGACCAGATCGTAGAAGCATCGCGGGCGCAGTCTTGGCAGCGTGTTGAGCTGGGCGCGGCTCTCGAGCTGAAACACCCCGATTGCGTCGGCGCGGCACAGCATGTCGTAGACGCCCTTCTCGTCTTTCGGCAGGGTCGCGAGGGTCCACGTTTCGCCGGTGGCCTGCTTGGCGAGATTGATCGTGCACTGCAGGGCGCTCAGCATGCCGAGGCCGAGCAGGTCGAACTTCACGAGACCCATGGCGGCGCAGTCGTCTTTGTCCCACTGCAGCACGGTGCGGCCGGGCATGCGTGCGTGCTCGATTGGGCACACCTCGCCGACGGGGCGCTCGGTGAGCACCATGCCGCCCGAGTGAATGCCGAGATGCCTGGGAGCTTTCAGCAGTCGATTCGCGAGACGCCGAACCTCTGCGGGCACAGGTGAGGTGTCGTCGTCCGGCACTTCGCCGCGACGTTCGAGGCCCTTTGCGAAGCCGCGTTGCGCCTCGGCGTCGTAACCGAGCGCCTTCGCTGCGTCGCGCACCGCGTTCTTCGGGCGGTAACTGATGACGTTCGCGACCTGCGCGGCGTTGCGCCTGCCGTAGCGCTCATACACGTACTGAATCACCTCCTCGCGGCGGTCGCTATCGAAGTCGACGTCGATGTCCGGTGCTTCTTCGCGCAGGCTGCTGAGAAAGCGCTCGAACGGTAGCCGGTAGTAGATCGAGTCGACGTCGGTGATGCCCAGCACGTAGCACACCGCAGAGTTGGCGGCTGATCCTCGCCCCTGACACAGAATGCCTTTGCCGCGCGCGAACCCCACGATGTCGTGCACGACCAGAAAATAGCCCGGAAAGTCCTGCTGCTCGATTACTTGCAGCTCGCGTTCGAGGCGTTCGGTGGTCGCGGGATCGCACCTGCCGTAGCGTTGCTCGGCGCCGCGGTGCACCAGCTCGCGCAGCCAGCTCATCTGCGTGAAGCCCTCGGGCACATCGAGTTTGGGAAGCTTCGGGGTGGCTGCCTTGAGTGGAAACGCGAGCTCGCGGGCGAGCACAGCGGTTCGGGTGACCGCCTCGGGGTGGCGAGCGAAACGTCGCAGCATGGCGGCTCCCGACCGCAGCCGGGCGCCGCCTGAGGCTGGCAGAAAAGGATCGAGTTCGGTGAGGCTGCGGCGGGAGCGGATTGCGGCCATGGCTTCTGCGAGCTGCGTGTCTTCGAGAGTGGCGGCGTGCACGGCACCTGTGGCCACCACAGGAAGTCCGGCCTCTGCCGCGAGCGCACTGAGCCGATCGTTGCGTGTGTCATCGCCGGGGTGGCCATGGTCGGTGAGCTCGACGAAGACGCGATCGCGCCCGAAGAGCCCGGTGAGTCGGTCGACTTCGTGTCGGGCATCGCGTTCGGCGTCAGCCCGGTTCGACGCGCCCGCGAGCGCCTGCCGCACGGCGCCCTTGCGGCAGCCGGTGAGCACGACCCATTCGTCGTGCGCAGCCGCTGCGAGCGTGTCGAGGTCGTAGAACGGCCGCCCCTTCTGCATGCCCGCGAGTTGCGCTTCGGTGATTGCAGATGAGAGCCGGTGATACCCGCTCACCCCCTGCGCGAGCACCAGCAGGTGAGTGCCGGCAGGGTCGGCGACGCCGAGCTGGGGCACGTCGAGACCGAGCGAGAGTTCGGATCCATAGACGGTTGCGAGGTTCCGGTGTTCGGTGGCTGCCTCGGCGAAGCGCGGTGCGCCCGGAAACCCATCGTGATCGGTGAGTGCGATGCCGTCGAGGCCGAGACGCACGGCCTCGTTCACGAGCGCTTCGGGCGAGCTGGCGCCATCGAGAAAGCTGTAATGGGAGTGAGTGTGCAGTTCTGCGTAGGGTATGCGGTCGGGGGCGTGGTGGTCTTCGGCAGAGTTCGCTGCCTCCTGCGCTGCCGCCTTCTCGGCTGCCGCCTTCTCGGCTGCCGCCTTCGCTGCGGCTGCTCTCTCTGCCGAGGCTTGGCCGGTGGGTGAATCTGAGGGAGTCCCGCGACCAGAGAGAATGCGTTCCATCTCGTTCCACGGACGCTCCGGATTCTGCCACCCCATCAGGCGTACCTCCCTTCAGCAACCCAGCCGCTGGAGGCTGTATAGCTCAATAGCCAGGCCGCACCGTCTTCGAGTACGAGCTGTATACGGTAGCCCGCTTCGCCCGGCTCGCCCGGATCCCACCATCGCTCGCGCAGTGGCCAGGGCGCCGACCAGTTGCGCACCCGCTGCAGGGGTTCGCCCGCGACCCCGAATGAGTTCGGGACTGCGCTGAACAGCTCGTCAGCATCGATGGTCACGGTGACGCCGTGCTCGTCAAGCAGCGTCACTGCGACCGTGTCTGCCGAAACCAGGTTGGGCAGCGGGCCCAGCAGGCGTCCTGGCCACGGGGCGGCGCTGGAGTCGGCACCTTGGCCTGGCCCTGGCCTCTGGTTGCGCTTAGATCCCCAGGGTACGAGCCGTTGACGATCCGTGCTCACCCGGCCACCCACAAGCATGCCGGTTGCCACGCCCTCGGGGCCGAGCAAGCTTTGTACTCTGGTGAGCTGATGATGCACGCGCTCGCTCGGTGCGTCGTTCCAGAGGCCGGGCTCGTGCGCTGCCGCGGGCGAGGTGCGCTCTGGGGTGATGCGAACCGAGGCCACGCCCGCCCCGCCGCGATCGGGGGCTTGCGGCAGCGAAGCAGCCTGCCACCGCACGCGGTTGACCACATCGGTTGCAGTGAAGTTCGCCGGATGCGACCAGCTGCGCTCGTGGGAAGTGGCGGTGTCGTCGATGAGTTCGACGCGCAGTTCGGTGCAGACCAGCGCGTGCTCGCCGAGCGCTCGAACAAAGTTTTCGGCGTAACTGCTGCACGCGAACGCGAGCTGGTCTGCGCCTTCGAGTGGCGGCTCGAACTCGAACGTCACGGAGAGATCGTGGCGGGGAACACCTGCCCCGACCTCTGCGCCGTGCGGTTCACCGAGGCCGCGAGCCCTGCGGTGCGCGAGCTGTGCGGTGCGCCCGAAGCGCTGCAGCACCGAGTCTTCGGGGAGCGCGGCAAATGCGCCAAGCGTGCGGATGCCGAGACTGACAAGCACGGGCGCGAGCTGCTCGTCTGCCGCGCACGCAATCGGCAGCTCACTCAAGAACGCGGCGGTCTGTTCGGCAGGAACGAGATACACCCCGGGTGCGGGCAACAGCAGATCAGGGGTGCCTGCCTGCTTACGCGTGGCTGCGAGCGCAGCCTGCTCTGCGGTGAAACGGCTGCTCGCCACCCCGACCGCGAGGCCCTCGCCGAGTTCGTCTCGCAGCAGCTCGGCCACGCAGCCGAGCACTGCTCGCGCGGCCTCGGTCTCGCTGCCGTAGTAACGGGTTGGTCCGCGCGCTCGCATTGCGCAGCACCCTTGTCGCAACTGCACCGCGCCGGGCACCGTGCGCTGCACGGCATCGAATGCCTCGTTCCAGAGGCGGTCGACTCGAAAACGTTGCTCTGGGGCGAGGTGCTCAGGCTCGCACGCAGGGGCCGCGAGCACTAGCATCCTGGTCGGCTGATCCTCGATGCTGCTCATGCCAGCCGTCCATCGCGAAACCGCACCGTGTGCGTGCGCTGGCCACGCCTGTCGGTCGATTGCACCGAGAGCTCATGGGTGCAGAGTAGGCCACTGCCAGCGCCGAGGCCTGACCATTTCGATGCTGTCACGCGTAGCGCGGTGTCGCTGCGCGGCCAGGCGTTCGTCACCACGAGTGCGGTGCCATGGTCGCGCAGCCTCGCGTTGAGGCGTTCTGCCTCACTCGAAGTGGGTGGTCTTTCGGGGTTGAGCACGAGCACCGTGAGCACTTCGCTGAGCATGCCGGCGATGGCGAGTGCGTGCTTGCCCGGCTTCGGAATCAGCACCAACCGTTCCAGCGCCAGACCGGTTTGTGCCGCTGCGCCGATACCGAGGTGCGGCACGCCGATCACGCCGCACCATGCCCCGCTTGCGGAGGCGCTGCTCAGTAGGGCGAGTGAGAGTTGCAGCGACCCCTGTACCGCGACGGGGGCGCCCTTGCGCAGTGCGCCGCCAGGAAACAGGGGCCGCAGAGAAGGAGGCGTGGGCAGGCCGCGGTCGAGCCGCGCATGCTGCATCGAAGTGATGCGCTGCTGCAGCGAACGGACCGTGGCTAGTTGATTCATGCCAGCAATATTCGAACAAACTTTCGAATATGTCAAGCTGGCTGCGCGCCCGCGCGAGGCCCCTTTGTTGCCCCGGTCCAAGGCTCGGGCAGAAGCGTCTAGACTGGTGGGTGATGAATGAAGACGACCTGGAAGACTACGAGCGCGAAGCCGAGCTCTCGCTGTTTCGCGAGTATCGAGACATCGCGCAGCAGTTTCGCTATGTCGTCGAGACCGAGCGCCGTTTCTACCTCGCGAACGAGGTCGATTTGCAGCGCCGTGACGCGGGCAGCGACTTCTACTTCGAGCTGAGCATGCACGATGTCTGGGTGTGGGATGTGTACCGCTCAGACCGTTTCGTGAAGTCGGTGCGCGTGCTCACTTTCAAAGACGTCAACGTCGAAGAGCTTTCTGCGCGCGAGTTCAAGCTACCGCAAGAGCTTTCGATCGACGACCACTAGCTATCGAACGATCGGCAGGGTGAGCCAAGCTGGCCTTGGCGTGTCTTCTCTTGTCGCTCACAGCCCCTATCAATTTCGAGTTATACACCGATTTTTACTGATTTGAGCTACGCGAGTTTTTAGCGCCCTCGGGTGAGCGAAGCTTGCCGCATGACTCAAGCAACTTCACTTCAGGCATCAGCGCACAACCGGGCAATCGGTGAGCGTGGCGAAGCAATCGCGGCAGCATATCTGCAGAGCATCGGGTGCGAGATTCTTGCCCGCAACTGGCGTTTTGGTCGGGCTGGCGAACTCGACCTGGTGGTGCGAGAAGGTGATACCGTCGCGGCCGTCGAAGTCAAAACTCGAAGCGGCACTGGGTACGGCAGTCCGTTTGAAGCGATTACCAGACACAAATCCGAGCGCTTGCGAACGCTGCTGCACGGCTGGGTGCGCGAGCACCGCCCGGCTGCTGCGAGGCTGCGTATCGACGCGGTCGCGGTTGTGCTCGCTGCTGGTGCAGCGCCGAGGATCGAGCACCTGCGAGGCATCGAATGAGTGCCGCAGTGTGCCGCACCGCGGCGATCGCACTGACCGGGCTCGACGGAACGATCGTGCACGTTGAGGCTGCGGTCTCGAATCAGCTGCCGGGGATGGCGATCATCGGCCTCCCAGATGCGGCGCTCGTCGAGGCGAAGCAGCGAGTCAAGCTTGCAACGCAGCAGGCTGGTTTGTCTCTCTCTGACCGGTTCCTAGTTGTGAACTTGAGCCCGGCAGCATTGCCGAAACAGGGGTCAGGTTTCGACTTGGCGATCGCGCTCTCCGCGCTCGCGGCCTCAAAACACTTGCCAGCCGGTTCGCTTGCCGAGGTCGCGCACATCGGCGAGCTCAGCCTCGGTGGCCAGCTAAGGCGCCCTCCTGGCCTGCTGAGCGCGGTGCTTGCGGCGCAGCGGCTTGGCTTCGCTCGCGTCATGGTTCCTGCAGTCTGCGCAAGCGAAGCATCGCTTGTGCCAGGTATTGAAGTGATTGCGGCAGAATCGTTGAGCGGTGCGGTGGCATGGCATCGGGGCGATTCGGCGGGTTGGAATCTCGCGGTGCACGGAGCCACCCGGCACCGCGCGGCGAGCGAGAACACGCTGGCGTTTGCTGAACCAGACATCGCCGATGTGATCGGCCAGCCCGAAGCCATTGAAGCGCTTGTGGTCGCCGCAGCGGGCAGGCACCATCTCTCGATGATTGGGCCTCCAGGTGCAGGCAAAACTCTGCTCGCGAGCCGCCTCGCATCGATCCTGCCCGACCTCACCGAAGACGAGTCGATCACAGCATCGAGCATCGCCTCGCTCGGCGGCAATACGCTTTCTGAGCTGGTGCGCAGACCCCCGTTCGAAAGCCCACACCACACGGCCTCGCAAGTGGCAATCATCGGCGGCGGTGACGCTGGCGGTGTGCGGCCAGGATCGATCACGAAAGCGTGTCACGGTGTGCTCTTTTTAGACGAGGCCCCAGAGTTTCCGAGAAATGTGCTTGACGCGCTGCGGCAGCCTCTCGAATCGGGCAAAGTCGAGATTCACCGAGCAAAAGTGCACGCGACGTTGCCCGCACAGACGCAACTTGTTCTTGCGGCAAACCCCTGCCCGTGTGGCAACGCAGATTCGCTGAACAGCGCGAGCCCATGCAGATGCACGCCCTCGCAGCGCATTCGGTATCTGGGCAGGCTGAGCGGGCCGCTGACTGATCGCATCGACCTGCGGCTGAACATTCGCCGGGTATCGAGCGTGCTCATCGATATCGACGCGCGGCCGAGAGCGACGAGCGCGCAGTTGCGCGAACGGGTGGAAGAAGCGAGAAGTCGCGCTGCCAGGCGACTGCGGGGCACGCCGTGGAGTGTGAACGGCTCGGTGAATGGCGATTGGTTGCGGGCGCCGAGCAACAGGCTCTCGAGGGCGGCGACTGCGGTGCTCGACGCTGCGTTGTCTCGGGGGTCGATCACTGTCCGCGGGTACGACCGAGTGCTGCGCCTCGGCTGGACACTCGCAGACCTCGCGGGTAAGCCCGCGCCAGAACGGGCCGAGATACGTCAGGCGCTTGCGCTCCGCGGGGGAGCGACACTATGAACATCGAAACGCTGCGCGCTGAACCCAGTGCGATTCGCTTGCTGGAGCGCATCGACGGTGCCAGTGGCGGCGCCAGTCACGGTGGCAGCAGCGACGGTGACCACCCTGAAATGACGCAGCGCAGAGCAGACGGCATGCTCGCACGGATTGCTTGGTCCAGGATCACCGAGCCAGGCGACGGCGTGGCTGGTGTGCTCGTCTCATCGCTCGGCCCCCAGTCTGCTCTCGGACTGCTGGTGCAACGGGCTGATGTCTCGTGTATTCGAAGAGCTCTCGCGGCAGCGCTCGGCGATGCGTCAGCAGTACCTGCGGAACGGGTGCTTGCAGATGCACTCGAGCGGTGGTACCCGCGCCTTGACCGATCCGAGACCCTGCGTGATATCGAAGGGGCCGCGGCTGCAAAACTGCGAGTCGTATTGCCGGGCGACAGAGCCTGGCCTGACGGGGTGAGTGATCTTGGTGTACACGCGCCGAACATGCTCTGGGTGCGAGGTAACCTTGACGCTCTTGGCGCATACTCGCTCGGCGTGGTGGGCGCGCGGGCTGCCACGGGATACGGGAGCCACGTCACCGCGGAACTCGTCGACGGAGCGTGTCGTGCGGGCCTCGCCGTGGTCTCGGGAGCTGCGTACGGCATAGACGCGGTGGCTCACCGCACCGCGCTCGCCGCTGGAGCGGTTACAGTTGCGGTTGTGGCCGGGGGAGCCGACCGCCCGTACCCGAGGGCGCACGAGTCGCTGCTCGAGCGGATTGCCGGGGGTGGCCCGAACGATGGCGACGTGAATACAGGCGGCGCGGTGTGCTCGGAAATGGTGCCAGGGGCAGCCCCGACTCGCTGGCGATTCTTGCAGCGCAACAGGCTGATCGCGGCGCTTTCGCGGGCGATCTTGGTGACCGAGGCCGGCGTGAATTCCGGCAGCCTGAACACCGCCGGGCATGCCTCACAGCTGGGCAGACCGATCGGCGCGGTTCCCGGCCCGGTGACGTCAGCCGCATCTGCGGGGTGCCATAAGTTGATCCGCGACTACGACGCTGCGCTCATCACCAGCGTGCGTGAGGCCTGCGAGCTCGCTGGCATGGACGAGATGCTTGCTCTATTCATGGCCGCCGGCATCGATGACTCGGGCAACACAGGCGACACCGTCGGAGCGTCTCAAGCGCCCGAATCCCGTGAGAGCGCATGGGCGCGACGGGTTTGCGACGCACTGCCGCTGCGTGGGGCACGCGGCCCCGCCGCGATCGCGAAGCTGTCTGGATTGACTCCCGAGCAGGTGCGTGGAGTGCTCAGCGAACTCGAACTGCTCGGCAAAGTGCGTCGACGAGAGCGGGAGGGCATGGGCGGTGAACAGGAGACGCAATGGAGCCTCGTGAAATCCGAGTGAGGATGCCGTGCGGTGCACAATAGAAACATGCGAATAGACGAAGCGATCGACGGGTTCTTGCGAACCGTCGAGTTCGAGTACGGCTACTCGCCAAACACAGTCAAGGCATATCGCAACGATCTGCGCGCGCTGACCGACTTTCTTGAGGCAGAGGATCCGGGGGGCAAACCCGGTGACGTTGATGTCACCGTGATTGATCTCGAACTGCTTCGCGCTTGGCTGTGGGATCGGCAGCAGCGTGGATATGCCGCAGGAACGATCGCGAGAAGCGTCGCAACAGTGAAATCATTCGGTGCATGGCTCGAACAACGGAGAATTGTGCCGGGCAGCCCGGCCTCGCGGCTGCAGTCGCCGAAGCAATCGCGAACCCTGCCGCGGGTGTTGAGCGAGCCACAGCTCGATCGAATTCTCGAGCGAGCCGCGCATCGCGCCGAGAGTGGTGACCCGCCCGCAATCCGTGACCGCGCGGTGCTCGAACTGCTCTACGCGACCGCACTGCGCGTGTCAGAGCTGTGCACACTGCCTGTCGCGGGTCTCTACTTGCCCGATCGCACCGTGCGGGTGATCGGCAAGGGCAACAAGCAGCGAGTCGTTCCTCTCGGGGGCCCCGCAGCACGGGCGATCGGTGAGTACCTGCAGCAGGCCCGGCCCGCGCTGCTTGCGCAGTCAGACGGAGGTGACCCCGGCACGGTATTTCTCGGCAACCGCGGCGACGAGCTCACTCCGAGCGCGGTGTACCGGCTGGTGTCGCGCGTGCTCGAGCAAGAGCCCGGCGGCGGGCCGAGAGGGCCGCACACGCTGCGGCACAGTGCGGCCACCCACCTGCTCAACGGCGGAGCAGATCTGCGCGTCGTGCAAGAGATGCTCGGCCACGCGAGCCTGAACAGCACGCAGATCTACACGCACGTCTCGACCGAGCGCCTCGCGCAGACCTACCGTCAGGCCCATCCCCGCGCGTGACGCGCGGCGCCCACCACACTCACTCGAACAGGCTCTGCCCGAGCGTCTGCCCGGTCGAGAACCCAGGCAGCACCGCGAACACGCTCGATCCCACGTGCGTCACCCACTCGTTCAGCACATCGGCGTCGTCGAGACGCCGCTGGATCGGCACGAACTGGGTCAGGGGATCCCGCTGGTAGCAGGCAAAGAGCAACCCCGATTCTGCGCCGTCATCGTAGTTTGCCGCGCGACGAAAAATGCGTTCGGTGGGATCACTCGAATGCGCGCGACGAATATGCGCCGCAACAGGGATCGCCGAGAACCCACGTTCGTTCTTCGCATTAAAATCGGCGGGCGTGTGCTCATCTCCCTCGCCCGCGGCGACACTGAGCGGCGATCCGTCGCTCAGCCTTCGCCCGATGCTCGCCTCTCGCCCCGGTCGATCGACTCTGTCCCACGTATCGAGCTCCATGCGAATGCGTCGCAGCACGAGCGCGCTGCCGCCCGAAAGCCACCCTGCGTCGGCGTCGAGCCAGACGAGTGAAGCGAAATCGTGGTCATCAGGCGCCGGATTGACCGTGCCATCGACCTGCCCCATGAGATTTCGCATGGTGCGACCGCTTTCATCGGCACCCCGTGCGCCGCGAAAGCCCTGCTGACTCCACAGAGGATCGGCAAAACCCGCGAGGTCTCGATGCAGCATGCGGTGCGCGTGTGCGAGCGGCATCGTGTCGTCGGCCTGCACGATGAGCAGCAGGTCGCCACCGTCGTAACCGGCGCCGAGCCGATCGCGCGAGAATGCGGGCAGAGGTGCGAGCCATTCGGGCCGCTGCTCGGGCCGCACTCGGTTCACGAGTTCGGCACCGACGCCCACGGTGATCGTGAGCCGCGCGGGCCGTGCGGCCAGCTCGGGCTCGGGGTCTGCGAGTGGGCTCTCGCCAGAGGTGAGACCCTCGATGTCTTCGGTTAGCACCCGGAACATGCGCTGCAGCGCAGCCGCATCAACCTCTGGTCGAAGCTGATATGCCACGAAGCGAATATGCGCGCCAGGGGGAGTGGTGACACCCGCCTGATGCGTGCCGTGGCAGGGGAGGGTGTCTGCCCCGAACCAGGCATCGTCGGGTGCCGCAACGGTCGCATTCGAGCTACCGGGGGCGCCGAGCGCGCCGGTGCCGGCGAGTGCACCGAGCGCTCCCAGTGCCCCGCCGAGGCCCACTCCGACCGCCCCGCCCCTGAGCAGGGCGCGGCGGTCGAAGTGGCGCACCGAGTCGGCGCGAGAGCTCATGACTGGCTCAGTGCGAGCCATGCGAATCTGGTTCGTGGCTGGTACCGTGCTCAGCACTGTTGCCAGCTTCGCCGCCGTAGTTCTCGTTCGCTCCGGCGTAGTCTTTCACCAGCACGGTAAGCGTTGATGAAGACGTGCTGCCGTCGTCCGCTTTGAGTTTCAAAGTGAAGGTGACTTCGTCGCCCGCGAGCAGCTCCCGCTTCAAATCCATCAGCATGATGTGGTTTGCGCCCGGGGCAAGCTCGAAGGTGCCCTGTGCGGGCACCACGACTTTGCCCGAGATGGGCTGCATGACGCCGTCGGGGGTGACTTCGTGAAGTTCGATCATCCCAGCATCGTCACTTTCGACGCCGGTGATCTCGAGATCTACATCGCCCTTGTTGGTGAGCGTGCCGAAGACTCCGGTCATGCCTCCGGCCGCCCCGGCCTTTGCCCAACCCTCGGCGAGGGTTAGCGATTCTGGCTCGTGGTGGGTCGATGAGTCGCTTGAAGCAGAACCAGTCGATTGCGACGGTGTCGAAACGTTGGGCGCGCACGCCGTCAGCAGAGAAACGGTCACGGCAATGAGCGCCGCGGTAAGCAGCTTAGTGAGGGTACGCATTAGTTCGTCGACCCTCCTTCTGCGGTGTCTCCGGTGGCCTCGCCAGCGGCGTTGCCTGAAGCATTGCCAGCGCCGGCGCCCAATGTGCTGACGGTGTCAAGCTTCTTGCTCTTGCGCGCGATGACAACTGCGGTCACGGCAATGCCTGCGACGAGCACCACTCCGATCGCGATCCAGCCGCCCATTGGCATGCCGGATGACGCCGGCGCCGAGATAGGCTCGACGGTCTCGTCGTGTTGTCCCTCAGTATCGTGGCCGTCTGCACTGTGGCCTTCGTCACCGTGTTCCTCTTCGGCATGCTCCGTTTCGACCGAGTTGACGATTTCGGCGGTACCGTCTGCCGCGATGCTGATGCCGAAGTTGCCCTCGATCGGGTGGCCGTCGCTCGAAACGACGCGCCAGGCGGCCTGGTACGCGCCGGCCGCGAGTGGGATATCGAGTGCTTGCCGTACGGTCGGTCCCGATACCTCTTGCTGGGCGGACGCGACGTTCTTGCCCGTCTCATCGGTCACAAAGATTTCAGTGCCGACAGCCATGATGTCGTTGCTGAACGTGAAGGTGAGGGCGCTCAGCTCACCTGTGGTGCTGAATTCGAGACCCTTGTCGCGCAGTTCGTCGTGCGCGAGTGCCGGGGTGGCCGCGGCCATAGTCAGGCCGATCGCGGCCAAAGCTGCTGCCCCGAAGGCAGCGAGTCGTTGCAGTTTCATGTGAAGTTCTTTCTCTCGTCCCGAGGATTCGGGCAATACGTGGTCGCCGAGAGCGAGACACGGAATGTGCAGAACTCGGCGGCTAGTGTGCGAAGGCGGGCGTCGCGGGCGGCCCGCGGTGTGTGATCGCAGAGAGAAACACCGGCTGCGCACGGGAGGGCAGTGCGGTGAAGAATGCGAGCGTCGCAGGGCGTGCGGGCAACCGCACCGGCACCGGCACGCGCACGGGAGCGGCCTCGCGCAGCACGCGCACGAGGCGCAGGATCGCGCGCTCACCGCGGTGCATGAGCGCGATCGTGAGCAGCGCCGCGAGCGCGTGCGCTGCCCACATCCAGGCGTCGCCGGCCGCGGCCGCGGTGCTGGCCTCGGGTGCAGAGACAAGGCCCGAGAACGTGGGGGAGAGCATGCCAAGGTGCGCCGCGTGCAGCGACACGGGCGCGTCCGAAGCGGCGGACGCCGCAGACGAAACTGCAGTGACGCCAAGCCCGGAGAACGACCAGTGGTACACAAACTGGGCGCCGGCCACCGCTAGCGTGAGCCGCCAGAGCGAGCCGGTGCGACCCGCGAGCAGTACGCAGAAGGGCAGTGCGAACAGTGTGGTGGCTGCGACCGCGAGCGGGGTGACCGTGCCCCCGGCGACTGCGTGCGACGCGGCGGCAAGCGCAGTGGCTGTGAGCGCACCAAACACACCCCGTGCGGTGCGAACCGCACGGCTCATCGCGGGCCGCTTGCTCATCACCTCAAGTCTAAGCCTGCTTGGCGCGCGATCTCGCCGGGGAGTGGCAATCAAGTCACGGTAGGATTGATCCTCGTGTCAACGAATGAAACGAACGCATCGGGCGAGCCGAACCCGATTACGCAGGAAGCCGCCGATGCGGCAATTGAAGCTGCCCTCTCCGCATTCGCCGCGGCGGGAACGGTCGCAGAGCTAAAGCAGGCGCGCGCCGAGCACTCCGGCGAGGCCAGCGCGATCGCTCGCCTCAACGCGCAGATGCGCGCGGTGCCCAAGGAGTTGAAGGCCGAAACCGGCAAATTCATGGGCCAGGCGCGCGGCCGCATCGAGGGTGCATATAAGCACCGCGAAACCGAGCTGGCCGAGGCCGAGGCCGCGGCACGCCTGCTCGAAGAGACTGTTGATGTCACCGAGGCTCCGGTGCGTCGAGTCGCAGGCACCCGCCACCCCCTGACCCAGCTGCAAGACGAGATCGGCGACGTGTTCGTCGGCATGGGCTGGGAGATCGCCGAGGGCCCCGAGCTCGAGCACGAGTGGTTCAACTTTGACGCGCTTGGTTTCGACCCCGATCACCCCGCCCGCGCGATGCAAGACACCTTCTTCGTCGATCCGCCCGAGCGGCACTTGCTGCTGCGCACGCACACCTCGCCGGTGCAGGTGCGCTCGCTGCTCGACCGCGAGCTGCCCGTCTACGTGGTGTGCCCTGGGCGCACGTTCCGTACCGACGAGCTCGATGCGACGCACACGCCCGTCTTCAGCCAGGTCGAGGGCCTCGCGATCGATCGCGGTCTGACGATGGCGCACCTGCGCGGCACGCTCGAGCACTTCGCGCGCCAGATGTTCGGCCAGGAGGCGAAGATTCGCCTGCGCCCCAACTTCTTCCCGTTCACCGAGCCGAGCGCCGAGATGGATGTGTGGCAGCCGAACGCGAAGGGCGGCGCCCGCTGGGTCGAGTGGGGCGGCTGCGGCATGGTCGATCCCAATGTGCTGCTCGCGGCGGGTATCGATCCCGACGAATACCAGGGGTTCGCCTTCGGTATGGGCATCGAGCGCACTCTGCAGTTCCGCCACGACCTGAACGACATGCGTGACATGGTCGAGGGCGATATTCGTTTCAACAAGCAGTTCGGAGGGCTCGTCTAATGCGCATCCCACTCAGCTGGCTCGGCGAGCACGTCGAGCTGCCGGCAGATGTCACGCCCGAGCAGGTGCACGCCGATCTCGTGCGTGTCGGCTTCGAAGAGGAGTCGATTCGTCGGTTCGAGGCGACCGGCCCCATCGTGGTCGGCGAGGTGCTCTCGCGCGAGCCCGAGCCGCAGTCGAACGGCAAGACCATCAACTGGTGCCAGGTGCGCGTTGCGCTGCCCGGTGAGCAGGCCGCAGACGGTGGCGAAGACGTGCGCGGCATCGTGTGCGGCGCCCACAACTTCGAGGCCGGTGACAAGGTCGTGGTGACGCTGCCCGGTGCGGTGCTGCCCGGCGACTTCAAGATCGCCGCGCGCAAAACCTATGGTCACGTGAGCGACGGCATGATTGCATCGGCTCGTGAGCTTGCTTTGGGCGAGGATCACGACGGCATCATCGTGCTGTCTCGCCTGGGGTTCAACGCCGAGAACGGCACCGACCCCGAGGTCGGCACCGACGCGCTCGAACTGCTCGGCATGCGCGATAGCGCGGTCGAGATCAACGTGACGCCCGATCGCGGCTACGCCTTCTCGATTCGCGGCGTCGCCCGCGAGTACTCGCACTCGACCGGTGCGACGTTCGTCGACCCCGCGTTCGTGCTCGAGATCGGTAAAGGCACGGGCTACTCCGTGACGCTCGACGATCAGGCCTCGGTGCGCGGCCGCGTCGGCTGCACCGGCTTCATCGCGCGCGTCGTGCGCGGTGTCGACCCGAGCCGCCCGACCCCGTCATGGATGGTGTCGCGTCTGGTGCTCGCCGGCATTCGATCGCTTGGCCTTCAGGTCGACATCTCAAACTACGTGATGCTCGAGCTCGGGCAGCCGCTGCACGCGTACGACCTCAGCAAGTTGAACGGTGGCATCACGGTTCGCCGCGCGCTGCCAGGTGAAACGCTGGTCACGCTCGACGGGCAAGTACGCAAGCTGCACGAAGAGGATCTGCTGATCACCGATGAGTCTGGCCCCATCGGCCTGGCCGGTGTGATGGGTGGCGAATCGACCAAGACCGACGACGCCACGACCGATGTGCTGATCGAGGCCGCAACCTTCGATCCCGTGTCAATCGCGCGCACGCTGCGCCGGCACAAGCTGCCGAGCGAGGCGTCGAAGCGTTACGAGCGCGGCGTCGACCCGCTGGTTGCCGAGGCCGCCGCGCAGCGCATGGCCGACCTGCTGGTCGAGCTGGGCGGCGGCACCATCGACGCGCTCGGCACTGACATCGTGGCACCGTTCGAGCCCGCCACCGTCACGCTGCCGCTCGCTCGAGTGAACGGTCTGGTGGGTGCCGACTACAGCGACGACGAGGCACGGCGTGCGATCGAGCTGATCGGCTGCGCGGTGGTTGAAAGTGCCGATGGCGTGCTGACAGTGACCCCGCCGAGCTGGCGCAGCGACCTCTCGCGCCCGGCCGACCTGATCGAAGAGGTCGCCCGCATCGTCGGCTACGACCGCATTCCCTCAGTGCTGCCGGTGGCACCCGCGGGCCGTGGTCGCACGCGTGAGCAGCGCCTGCGCCGCCGCGCCGCCGACATCATCACCGCCTACGGTCTCGACGAGGTGCAGAACTACCCGTTCGTCTCGCGCGCGCAGCTCGATGCGTTCGGTGCATCGTTCACCGAAGCCGCGGCCGACTCTGAGACCGCAGCCGCCGAGATCCCGGCGATTCGCCTCGCGAACCCGCTCGACGGCGAGACCCCTTTCCTGCGCCGTTCGCTGCTGCCTGGCCTCATCGGCACGGCGCAGCGCAATACGTCGCGCGGCCTCACCGACCTCGCGCTCGTCGAGTTTGGTTCGGTCTTCGAGCCGGCGTCAGAGGGGCATGAGCTCGGCACTGCCTCGGTGCCGCCGCTCGCAGAAAAGCCAAGCAAAGAGACCCTCGCCGAGCTGAACGCTTCGATCCCGAGGCAGCCGCGCTATGTCGCTGGCCTGCTGCTCGGCGACGCAACGCTGAAGCAGCCCGGCCAGGCCGCTCGCGAGTACGACTGGGCCGATGCTCTCGACGCGGCGAAGACCGTTGCGGCGGCAGTCTCGATCGATCTTGTCGTTCGTCAGGGCGCTCACCGAGCCTTCCACCCCGGCCGCACCGCAGAGCTCTGCGTGAGTGTTGACGGTGTGCTCGAGACGGTGGGTGTTGCCGGCGAGTTGCTGCCCGAGCTTGTCTCGGCTTCGCACCTGCCGGGCCGTGTTTCTGCCTTCGAGATCGACCTCGGCCGCCTCATCGAGGTAGCGCCGCTTGCGCCTGAACCCTCGAACCTGTCGGGTTATCCGGCCGCGACGCAAGATCTCACGCTGCTTGTAGCAAGTGAGGTGCCCGCCGAGGCCGTGCGCGCAGCCGTCATTGCCGGTGCGGGCGACCTGCTCGAGCACGCGGCGATCGTTGATGACTACCGGGGTGCCGGCGTGCCCGAGGGGCAGCGCGCACTGACCTTCGCGCTGCGGTTCCGTGCCGATGATCGCACGCTCAAGGCAGAAGAAGCGAGCGAGGCAAAGATGGCCGGCGTGCAGGCCGCGCAGACCGCGTTCGGGGCGAAGCTGCGCGACTAATCGCGACTAAGATCTGAGGGCTCTCGGGGCTGGCTACTCGGCCTGCCCCGAGAGCATCACCATCCAGTCGACGCCGAAGCGATCGGTAAGCATGCCAAAGACGTCGCCCCAGGGCGCTGGTTCGAACGGTTGTTGCACGGTGGCGCCTTCCGCGAGGGCGCTCCAGATCGCGGTGAGGCGATCGGTCGCATCGCCAGACACGCTGATCGCGTGCCCGCTGAGCGAGGTTCGTGCAGCATCCGCCATCGACGCGGGGTAATCTGCGGCCATGATGGTCATGCCGTCCTCGGTCTCGAGCTGGCCATGCATGATCTTTGAGGCTTCGCTCGGGTCGCTCATGAGCGCCGGAAACGAGTCGTATTGTGTCAGCGAGAGCGACCCGCCGAGCACCGAGTGGTAGAACTCGAGAGCTGCCCGTGCGTTGCCATCGAAGTTCAGGTATGGGTTCAGCCGAATTGTCATGTGTGCAGCATAGAACCCGAAGTCGAGCGAGGCTAGGGGTAAGTATTACGCCGCTGCTGGGAGCACTGTGATGCCGAGTGCTCGCGCTTCTCTGGCGAGCCGATGATCAAACGTCGCGATCTTTGATCCGCTTTGCTGCGCGGTGAGGATCACTGCGCAATCTGGCAGCTTGAGACCTGTGCGTGCGCGCAACTGTGCGAGCCAGACCCCGGTGTCGGTGGGTGCGGCCAAGGTCTCGACGCCAATGCTGACGATCTTTTCGTAGTAGATCTTTTCGCTACCCTGCTGCGCGGCCTTTACGAGCACTTCTGCCTGGCTGAGCGGGTTCATATAGAGCAGATCATCGCGGCGGGTTGCTGCGTCGAGCAACTTCATAGCAGCTTCGTGGTGCGCATCTTTCGCATTGAACAGGGCAATGAGTACCCCTGCGTCGAGGGTGATCATTCGGGCCAGTCTTTACGAAGATCTTCGAGATATCCCTCGGGGTACTCAAAGCTGCCCGCGGCATCGCGAATCGCCTGCAGGCGCCTCGCGCGATCCTGCTCAAGCTGATCGTCGATGCGACTCGCGGAGTCGTGGATGAGGCGCAGAATCAGCTTGGCGGGCCGATCGCTATCTTCAGGCCACTTGCGCCTCGCGGCTTCGAGCGCGCGAGAGATCTCGGGGGTCTCGGTGATCGCGTAACGTGGCCTTGTCGTCGGCATATCGAGAGTGTAACACCGTTCCCAAAGTGTGACACTGCGTAACTTTGCGGCATCTGCGAACCGATCGGGCCATGTCGCTAAGGTGGAGAGATGAGAATCGCGATCGCGGGCGCAACGGGAACAGTGGGGGCGCACACGGTGCGCTTCGCCGAGGCCGCCGGTCACGATGTGCTGCAGCTTGCGCGCTCGAACGGAGTCGACCTACTGACGGGCAGGGGGCTCGAACTCGAAGGCGCAGACGTAGTTATCGACGTTTCGGGACCGAGGGGTGGCACGTCGTCAAAGCAGTTCTTTGCTTCGGCCACTGAACAGCTGCTCAGCGCGGAGGCCCGCTGCGGAGTCGCGCATCACATCGCGCTCTCGATCGTCGGCGCAGCGAAGGCACCCTTCGGCTACTACGCGGGTAAGGCCTTGCAAGAGCAGCTGGTGGCCGAGGCAGCGGTGCCCTGGACGATCATGCGTGCCACGCAGTTCTTCGAGTTCGCCGAGCAGAACGTAAAGAAGATCGGCCGGTTTGCGATCGCTCCCAAGATGCTTTCGCAACCGCTTGCGGCGACCGCTGTAGCCGATGCGCTCGTTAGCCTTGCAGAGGGCCATGCGGTAGGCATCGTTGATGACCTCGCGGGCCCGGAGGTGATGCGCATCGCCGATGTGGCGAGGGCGATCTCGCGGGCCAAAGGGGAGCCCCCACGAGTCCTAGAGGTGCCGCTGCCGGGCGGGTTTGGTCGAGCGCTTCGCGACGGATCGATTCTGCCGTCTGGACAGCCGAAGATCATGGGACCAAGCCTCGAACAATGGCTTGCCGAGTCGCGGCGCTGATCCTACGCTGAAGTAATAGAGACACACGAGCTCAACACAGGGAGGTGCCGTGATGTCTACCACACAGAACCAGCAGAGGATCGTTCCAAATATCTGGTGCAATGCAAACGCCGAAGAAGCAGGCAAGTTCTACGCCGACGTCTTCGAGAACGCGACCGCCGAGGTCGAGTCGAGATACCCGCAAGAGGGCCTGCTCGAATTTCAGAAACCGTTTGCCGGCGAGCCGCTGACCGTTGCGCTCACCATCTCGGGCTACCTATTTCGGCTGATCAACGCGGGTGACCAGTTCAAACCTGGGCCCTCGATTTCGTTCATGCTGAACTTCGACCCGCTGCTGTTCGACGGCGACGAAGAGCTCGCCCGGGCCAGCCTCGACAGGCTGTGGCATCGCCTGATCGACGGCGGTGCCGCGCTCATGCCTCTTGCGGAATATCCGTTCAGCGCGCACTACGGTTGGGTGCAAGATCGCTACGGTGTGAACTGGCAACTGATGCTCACCGACCCTGCGGGCGACCCGCGACCGTTCGTGATTCCGGCGCTGATGTTCGATGGCCGCGCGCAAGACATGGCCGCCGAGGCTGCCGACCTCTACACCTCGCTCTTCGAGCCGATCATGCGTGACAGCGGCGGCACCGGTATCGGCACGCGGTTTCCCTACGGCACGCCGTCTGGCAAGGCGGGCCCATCGGCGCTGGCGTTCGGAGAGTTTCGGCTTGGCGAACAGTGGTTTGTCGGCAACGACAACGGCTCGGGCGTCGACCACGGCTTCAGCTGCGGTGTCTCGCTCGAGGTGCAGTGCCACGGGCAAGAAGAGATCGACCTGCTTTGGGAGGGCCTCTCTGCGGTGCCCGAGGCCGAGCAGTGCGGCTGGCTGGTCGATCGCTTCGGCGTGAGCTGGCAGATCGTGCCGGACAACATGGACGAGCTGATGCAGCGGCCGGGGGCCTTCGAGCGCATGCTCGAAATGAAGAAGCTGGTCATCTCGGCGTTCTAAGCGCTCCGCCGGTGACCCTCGGTGTCCGCGCTCGCAGCTTCGACCTGTAGCGTAGAAGCATGCAGTTCATCGGCGCACAGCCCACCGTAGACCTCACCTATTCAGACGTATTTCTGGTTCCGAGCCACTCAGAGGTGGGCAGTCGACTCGGCGTCGATCTCGCACCCGCCGATGGCACACCCGCCACGTTGCCGCTCGTCGCGGCGAACATGAACGCAGTGACCGGCCCCCGCCTCGCCGCGGTGCTCGCGCGTCGGGGCGGCCTCGGGGTGCTGCCGCAAGACATGAACACCGAGCAGCTCGTCGACGCCATTCGCTGGGTCAAACGGCAGCCCGTCAACTGCGATACTCCGCTGCTGTTGCCTCCCCACGCAACGGTCGCCGACGCACTTCGGCTCGTGCCGCCGGCCCAGGGCTACGGGGTGGTCGTTGCAGATATCGAGGATCCGGCCGCGCTCTCGGGTTCGATCATTGGTACCGCCGGCCTGCGCCGCGATCAGGTCCGTGGGGTCCTGGCCGCGGCTCGCCTCGCGACGGCACCGACTGACGCGCTGCTGGGAGACCTGATTCACGCTGAGCTTCGCACGATCGACATGCACGAGCTCGGCGCGCAGCGCTCTGCCTTCGACGGCGTGCTCGCAGCGGAGCAGGAGCACAACGTAGAGATGCTCGGTGTCGTCGACGGCGATCGCTTCGTCGGTACGATCACTTCGCGCAGCGCGTTGCGCGGCACGCTGTATCGCCCGGCGCTTGACGCGCAGGGCCGCCTCGCCATCGCGGTGGCGGTCGGCATCAACGGTGATCCCGCCGCAAAGGCGCGCGCATTCGCCGAGGCGGGGGCCGACGTGCTCGTGCTCGACACCGCCCACGGCCACCAGCAGGGCATGCTGCGCGCGCTCGAGGCGGTCTCAGCGCTGAACCTCGGCCTGCCAATTGTGGCGGGCAATATCGTCACCGCCGACGGCGTTCACGATCTCGTCGGCGCGGGCGCGAACATCTTGAAGGTCGGGGTAGGTCCCGGCGCGATGTGCACCACCCGTATGATGACCGCTGTTGGGCGCCCGCAGTTCTCGGCGGTGCTCGAGACGGCGCAGGCCGCCCGTGAGCTCGGCGCCCACGTCTGGGCAGACGGCGGCGTGCGCTACCCGCGCGACGTCGCGCTCGCCCTCGCCGCAGGCGCGCAGTCGATCATGATCGGCTCGTGGTTCGCGGGGACGATCGAGGCCCCCGGCGAGCTGCACCGTGACGCGAACGGTCTGCTGTACAAAGAATCGTGGGGCATGGCCTCGACGAAGGCCGTGCAGGCGAGGTTCGGTGGGCTCGACGCCTACGAGCGGGCGCGCAAGGAGCTCTTCGCCGAGGGCATCTCGAGCTCGAAGATCTACCTCGATCCGCAGCACCCGGGGGTCGAAGACCTGCTCGACATGATCACCTCGGGTGTGCGCTCGTCGCTCACGTATGCCGGCGCGGCCACAATTGCCGAGTTTCACGCGCGTGCTCGAGTCGGGCTGCAGTCGGCGGCGGGTTACGAAGAGGGCAAAGCGCTGCCTGTGAGCTGGTAATACTACGAACCCGAGATACGCGGTTCAGTAAGCTTGAAGTGTTTGAGCGAGAAAGAGTGGAGCACTCGGTGAAGTACATCTCAACCCGCGGCGGCATGCAGCCAATCTCATACAGTGAGGCACTGCTCGAGGGGCTTGCCCCCGACGGCGGCCTCGCCGTGCCCGAGGCGATGCCGCAGCTGACGCTCGAGCAGATCGAAGACTGGCGCGCGCTGAGCTACCCCGAGCTCGCGGTCGAGGTGCTGAGCCTCTTCGCTACAGACATTCCCGGTGCCGAGCTCGAGCGCATGTGCCAAGCGGCATATAGCTCGCAGAACTTCGTCAGTGAGCAGATTGTGCCGCTCACGCCACTCAGCGACGGCATTCAGCTCGTGGGCCTCAGCGAGGGCCCGACGCTCGCGTTCAAAGACATGGCGATGCAGTACCTCGGGCAGTCGATGGAGTACGCGCTGCGCAAGCAGGGTTCGGTGCTCAACATCGTCGGCGCGACCTCGGGCGACACGGGGTCTGCCGCCGAGTATGCGCTGCGAGGCAAAGCGGGCATCTCGGTGTTCATGCTCTCGCCGCAGGGCCGCATGAGCGACTTTCAGCGTGCGCAGATGTACTCGCTCACCGACGAGAACATTCACAACATCGCGATCGAGGGCGTCTTCGACGACTGCCAGAACCTACTCAAGGCCCTCTCGGGCGATCTCGCGTTCAAGCGCGAGCACCATCTCGGCACCGTGAACTCGATCAACCTCGGGCGCATCAGCGCCCAGGTGGTCTATTACTTCTGGGCCTGGCTGCGATCCTCTGACGCACTCGATGCCGAATCGCGCGAAACGCACCGTGTGTCGTTTACCGTGCCCTCGGGCAACTTCGGCAACATTCTCTCGGGGCATTACGCCAGGGTGATGGGGCTGCCGATTCATCGGCTCGTGCTCGCCGCCAACGAGAACAACGTGCTCGATGAGTTCTTTCGCACCGGTGTGTACCGGCCGCGCGGTGCGGCTGACACCTATCTCACGTCGAGCCCGTCGATGGACATCTCGAAGGCGTCGAACCTCGAACGCTTCATCTTCGACCTGCTCGGTCGCGACCCGGAGCGTCTCGCCGCGGCCTGGCGCACGCTCGACGAGACGGGCGAACTCGACCTTTCTGCAGAGCAGCCCCGCTTCGCCGCAGAGTTCGGCCTCGTGAGCGGCACGAGCACGCACGCCGATCGCGTCGAAACGATCCGCGAGGTGCACGAAGCGAGCGGCATCGTGATCGATCCGCACACGGCAGACGGGGTGCGCGTCGCGTCGGCCCTCCTCGATTCAGAGGTGCCTATGCTGGTGCTCGAAACCGCGAAGCCCGAGAAGTTTCCCGAGATCGTCGCGGAGGCGATCGGTGAGGCGGCGGCACTTCCCGCGCATCTCGCGGGGCTGCTCAAGCTCGAACAGCACGTGACCCAGATGCCGAACGACGCCGAGCAGTTGCGGGCGTTCGTCGCCGCGCACGCGGTGAAGTAGGCAGTCAACACACAGGAGATAGTTCGACAGCTTCGAGGAGGAGCAGCATGTCGTGGTTTGGAAGAGGCGAACTAGAACGCCGCGTTGATTCGCTCGAGCGCCGCGCAGGCGGGGAGCCCCGCTCTGCACAAGACCCGCGTGTGGCGGCACCGAGGCTCTGGAGCGATAACTTCGGTGCGCTCGCCACACGATCTCTGCAGCTCATCGTCGTGATCGTGCTCGTCGCGGGCATCATTTGGGGTCTGCGCACGCTCAGCACGGTGTTCATTCCGATCATTTTGGCGCTTATTCTCGCGAGCACCTTCTGGCCAGTTACGAAGTGGCTTCGTGCCCGTCGCGTGCCTGCCGCCCTCGCTGCGGCGATCGAGCTCGTCGGCATTCTGCTGCTGCTCACCGGGGTCGGCTGGCTGATCACCTGGGCCGTGCGCGACGAGTGGGACGAGCTGAGCTCGAGTGCGCACGACGGCTTCGAGCAGCTCGTCGAATGGACGCACACACTGCCATTCTCCATCGACCAAGACCAGCTGCTGCAGTGGCGCGACCAACTGATGGACTGGGTCACATCTGTCAACGTGGGTGCCGGAGCGATCGCGGGCGTGGGGGCCGTTGCGAGTTTCGCGACGGGGCTTGTGCTCATGATCGTCGTGCTGTTCTTCTTTCTCAAAGACGGCCCGAAAATTTGGCGCTTTCTGCTGCGTCCTTTTCACGGCGATGCGCTGCAGCGCGCCGAGCGCATCGGCACCAAGGTTGTTGAAACTTTCGGTTCGTACGTTCGTGGAACCGCGAGCGTCGCTCTCGTCGACGCGATCGGCATCGGCATCGGTCTCTGGATTCTCGACGTGCCGCTCGCACTACCGCTCGCGGTGCTCGTGTTCTTGCTTTCGTTCATCCCGCTCGTCGGTGCCACCGTCGCGGGTATTCTCGGTGCGTTGGTCGCATTGGTGGCAAACGGCCCGCTCAGTGCCGTGCTCGTGGTCGGCGTGGTCGTGCTGGTAAACCAACTCGAGGGCAACTTCTTGCAGCCCGTGCTCATGGGCAGGGCGCTCAAACTGCATGCCCTCGTGATTCTGCTCGCGCTGACCGTTGGCACCGTGCTCTCGGGCATTCTCGGTGCGGTGCTCGCGGTGCCGCTCGCGGCCGTCGCTTGGGGCATCATCAAGGTATGGGATGGCCCCGACCTTCCGGTGAAGTGGGCAAGACCGCACGAAGCGCAGGTGATGTAGTGTCGCTCGATTTGCGCCCGGCGCTCAGCGCGCCCGAACTGCTTGCAGACCCGGTTGCTGAAGCCATTGCGGCACTCGACCCCGAGATTGCTGCACGCATTCGTGTCGCACCGATCGACGCCACGCTCGCCGACACCGCCGCGTTCTGCGGGGCCTATGGCGTCACCCTCGAGGCCTCGGCCAACTGCATCGTCGTCGCGGGCAAGCGAGCCGACACCGTGTCCTATGCCGCGTGCGTCGTGCTCGCGACGACCCGCGCTGACGTGAACGGTGCGGTGCGCAAGCTGCTGGGGGCCCGAAAGATCAGCTTTGCGCCCATGGACGAGGCGACTGCACTGACCGGGATGGAGTACGGCGGCATCACTCCGCTCGGCCTTCCGAGCGACTGGCGCGTACTTGTCGACTCGCGTGTGCTCGCGGTAGACGCGGCGATTGTCGGCGCAGGTATTCGCGGTGCGAAGATCGAGTTGGCGGGCTCGGTGCTCGCCTCGCTGCCGGGGGTTGAAGTGATCGATGACCTCGCAAAGCCGCTGCCGCCGCAGGAGTAGTGGGCTGTCGCACGGGAGTGGCAGGCTGTAGATTGACTCAGCAAGAGAGCCTCCGCGTTCGTGAGGCGACGCGTCGAAAGGGACCATCGATGATCCGTTTTCTGCTCACCGTGCTGTCGAATCTCGTGATGGCGGCTGTTGCGCTACTGCTTGCCGGTTGGTGGCTGCACGAGTGGGTCACGCTGCACCTGGGCGGCTTCTTCGTCGCGGTTGCCGTGTTCACAGTGGCTCAGGCGATCCTCGCGCCCTTCGTCTTCAACATGGCTCGCCAGTACGCCTCGGCGGTGCTCGGTGGCATCGGCCTGGTGTCAACGTTTCTTGCGTTGTGGGTTGCGAGCCTCTTTCCCGGCGGCGTCGAGGTGCACGGGCTCGGCTGGGTACTTGCACCGCTGCTGCTCTGGATCGTGACCGCCCTCGGCGGGTGGATCGTCGTCGGGCTCGTGCTCGAGAAGTACCTGGCGAAGCGCGAGAAGCGGCGCATCATCGAGCGTTCGGCGCGCTAGCCTCTCTGTAACCGGCTCTGCGGCACGCGGGGCACGTCGCGCGAAATCGAGACGACGGGCTGCAAGGCCGGTAGAGTGAACGTTTAGGTTCACTGGGCGAAGGCTGAAGGAGGCAGAGTGCACCTCAAAAGCCTGACCCTCAAGGGGTTCAAGAGCTTCGCCCAACCGACGGTGTTTCAGTTCGAGCCCGGGGTCACCGCGATCGTCGGCCCCAACGGCTCTGGCAAGTCGAACGTTGTCGACGCGCTCGCCTGGGTCATGGGCGAGCAGGGGGCGAAGACCCTGCGCGGTGGCAAGATGGAAGACGTCATCTTCGCCGGTACCTCGACTCGCGGCCCGCTCGGCCGCGCCGAAGTGAAGCTCACGATCGACAACAGCGACGGCGCGCTGCCGATCGAATACAGCGAGGTCACGATCAGCCGCACGCTGTTTCGCAACGGCGCGAGCGAATATGCGATCAACGGCGAGGGCTGCCGGCTGCTCGACGTGCAGGAGCTGCTGAGTGACTCGGGCCTCGGCCGCGAGATGCACGTGATCGTTGGGCAGGGCCAGCTCGACGCCGTGCTGCGCGCGACCCCCGAAGACCGCCGCGGTTTCATCGAAGAGGCCGCTGGCATCTTGAAGCATCGCCGCCGCAAGGAGCGCACGCTGCGCAAGCTCGACGCGATGGAGACGAACCTCACGAGGTTGAACGACCTGGCCGGCGAGATTCGTCGCCAGCTGAAGCCGCTCGGTCGCCAGGCTGAGGTAGCAAAGCAGGCGCAAGGGATCGCAGCCGAACTTCGAGATGCCAAAGCCAGGCTGCTCGCAGACGATGTGGCGAGGTTGCGTGCAGAGCTCGACGAGCTCTCGAAAGATGAGGCCGAGCGCCACAGCGAACGCATCGTGCTGCAGGAGCAGCTCGAGCAGAAGCAGTTGCGCATCGGTCGGCTCGAGCAGGATCAGCAGAGCGACGAGCTCGACGCCGCACGGCGCGTCACGATCGCGCTCGAGTCATCGCAGAGCAGACTGCGCGGGCTGCTCTCGCAGACACAGCAGCGGCTGACCTTTCTCGCAACGCAGGCAGAGGCGCCCGAGAAGCTGAACCGACTGAGCCGAGCCTCGGTCGACGAGGCGAAAGCTGAGGCGACCCGGCTGACCGAGCTGATTCCGGCGATCGAGCGCAGCTGGCAAGAAGCCGGCGACAGCACCCGAAAGGCCCAGCAGGCGCTCGACGCGATCGACGAGCACATCGCGGCGCAGAGCGCGCTCGTCTCGAAGCACGATCTCGAGCTCTCGAAGCTTCGCGGGCTTGCGCAGACGGCTGAGCAGAAACGGGCAACCGTGGCGCAGGAGGTCGAGCGGCGCCGGGTTGCGGCATCGCAGGCCGAGCAGCGCGCGGCCGACGCGCAGCGCGACCTCGATGAGTACCTGCTCGGCCTCGACGAGAGTGAGGCTCCCGAGTCTGGCCTCGATGACGCCTACCGCGCGGCGCAAGACGCGCAGGGCGAGGCAGAGAAAGCACGCGACGAACTGCGCGACAGCCTGCACACGATGGAGCAGGAGCGAGCGGGCCTCGATGCTCGGGTCGGTGCGCTCGCGCGCATGCTCGACGAGCGCGACGCCTCGGGCGCGCTGCTGGCCGAGGCGCCCGCCGGGGTTGCTGGCCGGGTCGCCGATCACGTGCGAGTTGCCGAGGGCTACGAGGCCGCGATCGGGGCCGCGCTCGGGGTGTTCGGCGATGCTCTGCTCGCCGACACCGAGTCGGCTGCGGGCGAGGTGGTGCGTTCGGCGCGCGAACGAGACCTTGGCCAGTTGCGCACCGTGATCGCCCGGGCGGCGGGGGCCGCGAGCGACGCCCCGCGCATCGATGGCCTGACCCTCGCCACCGAAGTGCTTGTGTCGGCCCCCGATGGCGTCTACGGTTTGCTATCGCGCAGCTATCTCGCACCGGGGATCGCCGAGGCGATTGACGGAGCGGCCGTGCTGCGGCAGAAGTGGCCGGCCGAGAGCTTCACGATCGTGACCACTTCGGGCGACGTGCTCACCCAGCACACGCTGACAGGCGGCTCGGGTCTTGCGCCCTCGCGCATCGAGCTCGGGGCAGAGCTCGCCGGTGCCGAGCAGCGCCGAGAAGCGCTCGCCACAGAGATCGAAGAGGCGACGGCCGAACTCGCCGAGCTGCGCGAGCGGGCCTCGCGCGCGAAGCTCGCGACCGAGCAGTCCTTCGCCGAGCTGCGCGCGGCAGACGCACGTATCGCCGAGGTCGCCGAGCAGCGCAACCGCCTCACCGTGCGCGCCGAAGCGGGTCAGGCCGAGGCCGAGCGCGCGAGGCAAGCACTTACCGAAGTGGCCGGCGGCGAAACCGAGGCTGCTGAAGAAGCCGAGCGCGCAGCGCGCGTATTTGCAGAGGCCGAGGCTCGGCCGCGACCGATTCTCGACGTGAGCCAACGTGACGAGCTCTTCGTCGAACTCGAGCGCGCGCGTGCGGCAGAGGTCGAGCGCCGCCTCGAACTCGAGACCGCTCGCGAGCGCGCCCGAGCTGCCGGTGCCACGCATCGCATGCTCGCCGAACAGCTCGAGGCCGAGCATCGCGCCGCAGAAGAGGCCGCGCGCCGTGCGGTGTTGCGCGCCAGACAGGTAGCTCGCGCCGAGCGGGTCGCGGGTCAGCTGCCGGCGATTCTCGAATCATGCGATCGTTCGCTGTCTGAGGCGCGCGTGGCGCAGCAGAGTGCAGAACAGGAGCGCGCAAGGCACAGCCAAGAGCTCACGCTGCTGCGCTCGGAGGAGTCCGATCTGCGCGGCCGCCTGCAGTCGCTCACCGATCGCGTGCACGGTGCCGAGCTGAAAAGCTATGAGCGCAAGCTGCAGCTTTCGACGCTGCTTGAGCGCGCCGGCAACGAGCTCGGGCTCATCGAAGAGGTGCTCATCGACGAATACGGGCCGCACCGCGGCGTGCCGGTGCCCGGCGCAGAACCGGCCGTCGCCGAGCAGCCGAAGCCCGTAGCAGAACCCCTTGGCGACCTCGAGGCCCAGCTTGCCGCAGAGCTCGGGCTTATCGAAGAGACGGGGGAGGCCGAGACCGGTGCTGGCGCAGAGACACCGGAACAAAACGCGGTCGAACGCGATGCGTCCGACTCCACGCAATTTCGTCCCTTCGTGCGCTCCGAACAGCAGCAGCGCCTCGCCAAAGCCGAGAAGCGGCTCGCAGAGCTCGGCCGCATCAACCCGCTTGCGCTCGAAGAATTCGCCGCGCTCGAGCAGCGCCACAGCTTCCTCGCGGAGCAGCTGCAAGACCTCACGAAGACGCGCGCCGACCTGCTCACCATCATCGCCGACCTCGATGAGAAGATGCAGGGTATCTTCGCCGAGGCGTTCGCCGACACGCAGGCCGCGTTCGCAGAGGTGTTTCCGATCCTCTTCCCCGGTGGCTCCGGGCACGTTGAGCTCACGAACCCCGACGACATGCTGACCACTGGCATCGACATCGTAGTGAAGCCCGCGGGCAAGAAGGTCGAACGCATGTCGCTGCTGTCGGGCGGCGAGCGCTCGCTCGCGGCAGTCGCGTGGCTCATGGCTATCTTCCAGGCCCGGCCGAGCCCGTTCTACATCGTCGACGAGGTCGAGGCGGCGCTCGACGACGCGAACCTCGGGCGCCTGCTGCAGGTGTTCGAGACGCTGCGCGAAAACTCCCAGCTCATCATCATCACGCACCAGAAGCGCACCATGGAGATCGCCGATGCGCTCTACGGGGTCTCGATGCGACAGGACGGCATCTCGGCGGTAGTCGGGCAGAGGATCGGCCCAGAGAACTAGGGGTCCGGCCGCTCGGCCCGTTCCCAGATCGAGGATCATCCCAAAGAGTGACCCTCGCGGTACCTGAGGCCGATGCGCACCTGTCCGCCGCGCCGTAGCTTGGTGATCATAGGGGATCAGAGCGATCCTCGAAGGGAGCACCATGATCGAGGCGACGCACCTCACGAAGCGCTACGGAACCAAAACTGCGGTGAACGACGTCAGCTTCTCGCTGCGGCCGGGCCAGGTCACCGGCTTTCTCGGCCCGAACGGGGCGGGCAAGTCGACGACGATGCGCATGCTCGTCGGCCTCGATCGGCCGACCTCGGGCAGCATCACCGTGCTGGGCAAGCCGTATGCAGAGCACCGCAACCCGCTGAGCGTGGTTGGCGCACTGCTCGACGCGAAGGGTGTGCACCCCGGTCGTTCGGCGCGCAGCCACCTGCGGGCGCTTGCCGCAACCCACGGCATCAGCGATGCGCGCGTGAACAAGGTGCTCGAGCTGACGGGCCTCGAGTCGGTCGCGCACAAGCGCGTCGGCGGATTCTCGCTCGGCATGGGGCAGCGCCTCGGTATCGCGGCCGCACTGCTGGGCGACCCGCAGGTGCTGGTGCTCGACGAGCCGGTCAACGGCCTCGACCCCGACGGGGTGCTCTGGGTGCGCAGCTTCGTGCGCGCCTTCGCGGCCGAGGGCCGCACGGTGCTGCTATCGAGCCACCTGATGAGCGAGATGGCGCAGACCGCTGATCACGTGATCGTGCTCGGCCGCGGCTCGGTCATCGCCGACGCCCCAATCGCCGAGCTGATCGCGGGCGGCAGCGGCCAGCGCACCGTGCGCGTCACCTCTCCCGAGTCGATTCGCCTTGGCGAGCTGCTGCGCGCCCAGGGCGCTCGGAGCACACAGCAGAGCGACGGCGATGAGCTTCTGCTGCAGGGAATCACCGCCGCGCAGGTCGGCGAACTTGCCGCCGCGCACGGCATCGTGCTGCACGGGCTTTCAACCGACACCGCCTCACTCGAAGACGCCTATCTCGAACTCACTCGCGGCGAGCTCGAATACGCCGCGGCATAAGGAGCACCGACATGACCACCATCACGATGAACGACACCTACACCACGGCTCCGGTCGTCGGCCGGCTCACCTTCAACGGCGTGCTCAAAGGGGAGTGGATCAAACTGCTCTCGCTGCGATCGATACGCTGGTCGATCCTGGTCATGCTCGTGCTGAGCTGGGCGGGCGCGGCGCTGCTTTCTCTCGCGATGTCGGGCAGCGACATGCTGACCCCGGCCGCGACCCCCGCAATTGTCGTGCAGTCCGCTACCTTCGGCAGCATGTTCACCGTGCTGATCATGGGCGTGCTCGGCGCCCTCTCGATCACGAGTGAGTATGCGAGCGGGCTGATCTTCTCGTCGCTCACCGCGGTGCCGGTGCGAACGCCGATGCTGATCGCCAAGGCGCTCGTCGTCGCAGCACTCGGCCTCACCGTCGGAGTGCTGAGCAGCTTCGGCGGAGCGGTGATCTCTGCGCTGATCCTCGGAAGCGGCGGGTTCTCGGCACTTGCAGACCCGGCGGTGCTGGTTTCGCTGCTCGGCAACACTCTCTACTTGACGCTCGCCGCGCTGCTGGCGCTCGGTGTCGGCGCACTGCTGCGGTCGAGCGCCGGGGCGATCTCGGTGATCGTGACCCTGCTCTTCGTCGCCACGATCGTGTTTCAAGTGTTGATGATGACCGGCTGGGAGTGGGTGCCCGTCGTCGCGGGCTGGATGCCAGCGAACCTCGGCGCGACCCTCTCAAGCGTCGCGATGCAGAGCGCGGGAGACGCCGGAAGCGTGTCATACTGGGGCGCACTGGGCGGCCTCACTGCCTGGGCTGCGGCAGCACTCGTGCCGGCCGCGATCCTGCTCAAAACGAGAGATGCCGTGTGACCACTGCTGAGCTGAACACCCCGGAACTACGGCTGCCAAAGCCCCCCGGGGTGTTTCGGCGTTGGCTCGCCGCACACCCGAAGCTCGTCGACAACACCATCGTCGTCACCTACCTGTTCGGCTGCGCGATGATGATCGCGTTCGAACTGATGAGCGGCTACGCGACAGAGGTGTACAACGATATTGATCCAGCGGCCGCAGAAGAGATGCAAGCGCTTGGTGCGCATCTCGAATGGCCGTGGGTGATCGTCAATGTGGTGATCGTCGTTGCGACCGCGTTCGCGCTTGCATACCGCAGACGGTTTCCGCTCGCCGGTCTCGTCGTGATCTCGCTGCTGCTCTTTCTCGAGCAGGGCCTGCTCATCGCACCGAACTCGGTCGCCCTCGTGTTTCTGCTGTACGCCGTGCCCGTGTATCGCAGCGTGCCTGCCGGGTGGGTTGGGCTCTCATTCGCGGTGGTGACGAACACTGCACTCGCTCTCTTCACCGGCAACTCGGCGGCTGGCGCGATCGGGCCTGCCGGCATCGTCGCCAGCACCGACACCGACCTGCGTTCTTCGATCACACTTGCCGTGTTGAACGCGCTCTGGCTGCTCGCAGTACTGCTCATCGCCATCAACCTCGGAAATAGGCGCCGCTACATCGAGGCGCTGATCGACCGAGCTCACCAGTTGGCTACCGAGCGCGAGCAGCGTGCGCAGTTGGCTGCAGCAGCAGAGCGATCGAGGATCGCGCGCGAGATGCACGACATCGTCGCTCACTCGCTCTCTGTGGTCGTCACGCTGAGCGAGGGAGCCTCGGTCGCGGTGCAATCGCAACCGGAAGCCGCGGCGCGCGCGATGGAGCGAGCCGCCGAGACCGGCCGATCGGCGCTCGTAGAGATGCGTCGACTGCTCGGGATACTCGGTGACGGCGACGACGCCTCGGGCGAAATGTCGCAGACCGGGGTGCTCGAGGCGCCCCGTGCGCCCCAGCCAGGCGTGGCTCAGCTGCATGAACTCGTCGACGGGTTTCGGCAGGTGGGCCTGAAGGTGACGCTTACCGAGTCAGGCGTGCCCGAGACGAACGCAACGCAGCAGCTCGCGGTGTTTCGCATCGTACAAGAGGCGTTGACGAACTCGCTGCGCTACGCGGGCAGAGGGGCCGAAGCCAGAGTCACGGTCACCCATGCGAGCGACGGCACGCACATCGAGGTCTTTGACACTGGACGAGTTACTTCCACAAGCGCCGACGAACCGAGCGACACGATTCCCGGAACCGGGCGCGGGCTCGCCGGCGCCACCGAGCGTGCCCGAATGTTCGGGGGATCGCTCGATGCAGGGCCGCACGGCCCAGGATGGCGCGTGCGAGCACACGTGCCGTCAGGCACCGCACCAAACGAAACCGAAGGAGCACACGGTTGAGCGACAACGAACTCGGCATTCTGCTTGTCGACGATCAAGATCTGATTCGCACGGGGTTCTCGCTGATCCTCGGCACACAGCCCGACTTCGCCGTGGTCGGCGAGGCCGGAGACGGGGCAGAAGCGCTCGCGAAGATCGAGGCGCTCGCCGCAGACGATCGCGCGCCAGACGTCGTGCTGATGGATGTGCGCATGCCGGGCATGGACGGTATCGAGGCGACTGCGGCCATCGTGCAAAACCACCCGAAGATTCGCGTGCTCGTGCTCACGACATTCGATCTCGACGAGTACGCGCTCGCCGCGATCGAGGCAGGTGCGAGCGGATTTCTGCTGAAGGACGCGCGGGCGCCCGAGCTCATCTCAGCCGTGCGCTCCGTCGCCGGTGGCGACTCGGTGATGGCGCCAAGCGTGACGCGCCGGCTCATCGCGAAGCTGCGCGAACCGAGCGCCGTGGACGCGCAAAGCACCCAAACCCTGGCAGGCAACGCCAAGGGCGCCGCAGAGATACTCGCCCAGCTCACCGAGCGGGAGCACGAGGTGTTCTCGCTGATCGCCGAAGGGCTCAGTAACGCCGAGATCGGGGAGCGTCTATTTCTCTCGGAATCAACCGTGAAAACCCACGTCGGCAGGGTGCTCGCCAAGCTCGAACTGCGTGACCGAGTGCATGCCGTGATCCTCGCCTATGAAGTCGGGATACGTTGAAAACGCGCGACAGGTCACGAGACGCTAACAACTCGACCAGAAATGGCGCGCTGACCCCCGGAAACTGAGTATTCTCAGGAGCAGTGCCGCAAAACTTAGCGGTCACACCGACAAGAAAGGTGTCATCGATGAAGATGATCTCCAAACGAACCACCGGTGCACTCGCACTTGCCGCAGCCGCGGCACTCGTGCTCTCGAGCTGCTCGTCGAGCGCTGAAGAGCCCAAGACCGACGGTGGCGGCTCGACCGACGCGCTGCAGATTGCAACGCTTCTGCCGCAGACCGGTTCGCTCGGCTTTCTGATGCCTCCGGTGCAGGCCGGTATCGCTCAGGCTCTCGCAGACATCAATGGTGCGGGCGGCGTGCTCGGCCAAGACGTCACGATCGTTGCAGAGGGCAACGAGGGCGACGCCACCGACCTCACCGTGGTTGAGAAGGGCGCAGACGACGTCATCAAGAGCGGCGCGTCGTTCGTGCTCGGCGCAATGGGCTCGGGTCGCAGCGCTCACGTGGTCGACAAGATCGCTGAGGCTGGCATTCTGATGGGCTCGCCGTCGAACACCTCGGCAGACCTCAGCGGTGTGAACCCGAACTACTTCCGCACCGCTCCGCCGGACACCGTGCAGGGCGACGCGCTCGGCAACCAGGTGCTCGCAGACGGCAAGGCCAAGGTCGCTTTCCTGACCTTCAACGATCCGTACGGTCTCGGCCTGCGCGACGTGATCCAGGAGACCGTTGAGGCCGGCGGTGCCGAGGTTGTGTACGGTGCTAAGGGTGACGGCAACGAGTTCCCGACCGAGCAGACCTCGTTTGCCGCTGAGGTTACCGCAGTCAAGGATTCGGGCGCTGAGGCTATCGTCGTAGTCACCTACGATCAGCTGAAGCAGATCGTTCCTGAGGCAGTGAACCAGGGTCTCGACCTTGCGAACTTCTACCTCGTTGACGGCAACACCAACGGCTACGGCGATGAGTTCCCCGCGGGCACCCTCGAGGGCGCTCAGGGCTCGATCCCCGGTGCTCAGGCAAACGACGACTTCAAGAAGCAGCTCGACGAGATCTACACGGCTGAATTCGGTGGCGCCCTTGAGAGCTACACCTACGCTCCTGAGGCATACGACCTCGTGACGCTCGTGGCTCTCGCCGCTGAGAAGGCTGGCGCAACCGACTCCGAGTCGATCAAGGGAGAGCTGCACGCTGTCTCGGGTGCTGACGGTGGCGAAGAGTGCAACACCTACAAGGATTGCAAGGCGCTGCTCGACGACAAGAAGGACATCCACTACGTCGGCAAGGCAGGCACCGGCCCGCTGAACGACAACAACGACCCTTCGTCGGCGTTCATCGGCATCTACAAGTACGATGCGACGAACAACCCGGTCTTCCAGAAGGCTGTTGAGGGCGAGACCAAGTAAGTCTCGTTCACACGCAGGGGGTCGGCTTCTTCGGAGGCCGGCCCTTTCGCGTGTCAGCGAACCGCAGTCATGGTGAGCGGAAGATCGCGCATGACGAGCGCGCCGTCGAGGGTTGCGACACCCGTCGGCATCGACTCGAAGAAAGTAGAGCGAATCTCTCGAACTTCAGCGCTCTGCATTGACCATTCCGATGCGGTGAGCGCAACGGGTTCGAGCGTGCGCTGATCGTGCCCTCGTGACCAGCCGATGCGGCCGGCGCGCGTGAAATCCGATGCTGATTGAAGCGAGTCGAATAGCGAGCTCTGCCATTCTTCGGTGAGCTGCACGTCGACATCGAGGCGCTGGTCGCGCGAGCGCATAGACACCCCGTGCCGCTGGTCGGTATCGAGCGTTGCGAACCTCGCGTAGATCGACCTGTTCGGGGCATACGCTCGAGAGAAAATTGCCCACAGAGAGCGCGAGGCTGTCGCTGACGAGGGAGTAATAGATTCGGGTCGAATCGCGGCGCTCGCTGACGAGACCCGCCTCGCGAAGCACCCTGAGCTGACGAAAGATTGTGGGCCCAGTGGCCTGAAACTTCGCAGCGATGTCACCGGCGGTGAGTTCGCCGTTTTTCAGGTCATGAAGGATCTGGCGTCGCGTGGGGTGAGCGAGTGCCTCGAACACGTTTGAAGTCTGATCTTTCATAGTTTTGATAGGAGCACCATTGCTAATTAGCTGGGGGGGGGAGAGAATTTCCGCGAAACGAACAGGCGGGCCTCACCCGAAGGTGAAGCCCGCCTGTTCCTGCGGTCGCGGTTTGGAGGCTACGGCTGAGCGTTTTCCGCACCCTGCGCGTCGTCCTAGTGCGCCGCCTCGACGTCTGCGGCGAGGGTGCCGAGGTAAAGCTCAATCACCTTGGGGTCATTCGCGAGCTCGCGGCCCGGCCCCTCGTAGGCGTTGCGGCCCTGGTCGAGCACGTACGCGCGATCGCAGATCTGCAGGCAGCGGCGTGCGTTCTGCTCGACCATGATGATCGTCACGCCCGTCTTGTTGATCTGCCTCGTGCGAATGAACGTCTCGTCCTGCCTCACGGGGGAGAGGCCCGCAGAAGGCTCATCGAGCAGCAACACCTTCGGATCCATCATGAGTGCACGCGCCATCGCCACAGACTGGCGTTCACCCCCCGAAAGAGATCCCGCACGCTGCTTGCGCCGATCGGCGAGCATCGGGAACAGCTCCCACATCTCGGCAACCCTGGTCTGGAACTCTTTCGGCTTCAAGAAGAGGCCCATCTGCAGGTTCTCTTCGATCGAGAGCGATGGGAACACGTTGTTCGTCTGCGGCACGAAACCGACGCCCTTGCGAACGAGCTGATTGGTGTGCAGATTCGTGACATCTTCACCGTCCAGGCGCACCGCGCCGTCTCTGATGTTCACCAGGCCGAAGAGCGCCTTGAGCAGCGTCGACTTGCCGGCACCGTTGGGGCCGATGATGCCGATCAACTCGCCCTGATACGCCTCGAGGGTGCAGCCGTTCAGAATGTTGATGCCCGGCAGGTACCCCGCGGTGAGGTTGTCTGCCTGTACTACGAGCTTCGTGTCGTTCATCGAGTCTCCTCCTCGAGCTCGTCAGTGATCTCGGTTGCGATCGTGCGCATGAATCCGGTGTTGATCGCGTCGTCATCGCCGAGATCCTTGTCGTGGTGCGCGCCGAGGTAGGCATCGACCACAGCCTGGCTTGTCATCACCTCTTCGGGTAGGCCCTCGGCGATCACCTCGCCCTGCGCCATGACCACGACCCAGTCGCTGATGTGTCGCACCATGTGCATGTCGTGCTCGACGAACAGCACCGTCGTGCCCTCGTCGCGCAGCGCCTGAATGTGATCGAGCAGACTCTGCGTGAGTGCCGGGTTCACGCCGGCCATCGGCTCATCGAGCATGATCATCGCGGGGTTCGACATGAGCGCGCGCGCCATCTCGAGCAGCTTCTTCTGGCCGCCCGAGAGGTCGCCCGCCATGTCTTTGATCTTCGCATCGAGCTTGAACCGCGTCAGCAGCTCTTTGGCGCGCTCGACGTTCTCCCGCTCGCGAGCTTTCCACAGCGGCGGGATCAAACCCACGAACAGGTTCTCGCCCGGCTGGTTGTTCGCCCCGATGAGCATGTTTTCGAGCACGGTCATGCGCGACAGCGCTTTCGTGAGCTGGAAAGTGCGCACCATGCCCGCGCGGGCGGCCTGCGATGCGCCGGTACGGCGCAGATCCTTGCCGTTGAACGACCACTTCGCGTCGCCGCCACCGATGAGCTTCTGCGCGTTCGAGGGCTGATCGAAGCCGGTGATCAGGTTGAAGAACGTCGTCTTGCCTGCGCCGTTCGGGCCGATGAGCGCAGTGATCGCACCGCGAGGCACCTCAAGGTGCGCCACGTTGACCGCGGTCATACCGCCGAAGCGGCGCTCGATGCGATCGACGGTGAGGATGGGGTCGCGCTTTGCGACGCCCGGCACTTGCTCGAGCGTGCGAAGCTCTGCGCGCAGCGCCTCGCGGTCGTATGGATAGCCCTCGATCGGGGCATTGCTTCGGATTGCTGCATCAGACATTGAACGACAGCTCCTTCTTGTTACCGAGCACACCTTGCGGTCTGAACACCACCAGCAGAATCAGCGAGAGGCCGATGAGCACCCACGCCAGCTGCTCTGTTTGCTGCGTGTTCAGCAGTGAAGAGGGAATGAACTCGCCAGCGAGGCTCGTGAGCAGCAGACGCACGACGAAGAACAGGATGCTGCCGAGCAGCGGGCCGAAGATGGTTGCGGCGCCGCCGAGTAGCACGATCATCCAGAGGTTGAAGGTCATGGGGCGACCCATCGAGTCCGGCTGCATTGCGGCCGGCAACGCCATCACGATGCCACCGAATGCACCCATGATGCCGCCGAGGATCAGCGCCTGCAACTTGTATGCGTACGAGCTCTTTCCGAGGCTGCGCACCGCGTCTTCGTCTTCGCGAATGCCCTTGAGCACGCGGCCCCATGGGCTGCGGATGAGCAGCCAGGTGATGACCAAGAAGAGTGCGACGAGGCCCCACGCGACGATCCTCGTCCACCAGTCATCGACGCCGGTGTTGGCGTAGGTGATGCCGAGGATCGTGGTCTTGCCGTCTGGCAGGGGGGAGAGCTCGGTGAACACCGGGCGGTACTTGTTACCCGCGATTCCGCTGGGGCCACCGGTGATGTCTTGCAGCACCGCGAGCTTGACCACCATGCGGATTACCTCGGCAGCCGCGATCGTCACGATTGCGAGGTAGTCGCCGCGCAACTTCAGCGTGGGAATGCCGAGGATGATCGCGAAGATGATCGCCGCGCCGACAGCGATAGCGATGGCCGGCCAGAAGCCGAGCCCGAAGTACGACACCGAGACGCCGAAGCCGTATGCGCCGACGAGCATGAAGCCCGCCTGGCCCATGTTCATCAGGCCGGTGAAACCGAAGTGCACGTTGAGGCCGATCGCGGCAAGCACGAAGGCCGCCGTGGTCGGTGCGATAGCGATCTGCAGAATGCTCTGCAACAGTTCGAACCAGAAATTCATGATGTGCTCCTAGCCGATCCGCTCTTTGCGGCCAAAAATGCCCTGCGGTCTGACGAGCAGGATGAGAATGAGAAGAAGCAGCGCGGTCGCGTACTTCAGGTCGCCGGGCAGCCAGATGTTGGTCAACTCAACCATCATGCCGATGAGCATCGAGCCGATGAACGCGCCGAATGCCGTGCCGAGACCGCCGAGGGTCACCGCTGCGAAGAACATCAGCAGCAGTTGGCCGCCGGTGAACCAGTTGAGGCCGTTGAAGACGAGGCCGAGGAAGACGCCGGCGAGGCCCGCAAGGGCGGCGCCGATGATCCAGACGATATTGATCACCCGATCCACGTCGATGCCCGAGGCGCGGGCGAGTGCCGGGTTATCGCTGATCGCCCTCGTTGCCCGCCCGAAGCGCGTGTACATGAGTCCGAGCCCGACCCCGATGATCGCGAGCAGCGAGATGCCCATCGCGATGTACGACTGCACCGTGAGCGTGACACCGAAGAGAGTCCATGTCGCCGGTGTCGACTTGTCGATGCGAATGACGCCCGACCCCCAGAAGAACTGGAACAGGTACTGCATCGTGATCGAGAGGCCGATCGAGACGATCATGAGCTGCATCAGACTGAGACGCTTCTTGCGCAGCGGCTTCCAGAGCACCTTGTCTTGGGCCCAACCGAATGCGGCCGAGACAACCACCGCGAGCAGACCCGCAAGCCAGAGGTTTCCGGTGATGCCCATGAACATGGCCGCCAGCAGGCCGCCGAGGGTCACCATCTCGCCGTGTGCGAAGTTCGAGAGGCCGGTGGTACCGAAGATGAGCGAGAGACCGAGCGACGCGAGCGAGATCAGCAGGCCCATTCTGAGGCCCGAGACGAACTGCTGCCAGAACCTGGGCCAGCTGAACGAATCTGCCGAGCTGCCGGATGAGCCCGAGCCCTTGTCAGTCGAGGGGGCCTTGCCGCCCGAGGCCTCTGCCTCGTTGTCTGTCAGGGGAAACAGCGCGCTTGCCTGGTTGTTGAGCTGCGCTTGCACCTCCCGGGTATCGGCACTCTTGAAGAACTGCCCCTCGGGCAGGCTGCTCTTGTCGACCGACACGGTGTAGGCGCCGGCCTTGGTCACCGGAAAAGCCCAGCGGCCTTCGGCATCTGTTTCGACGCTCTGCGAGTCGCCGTCGCCTTTGAGTGTCAGCTTGATGCCGACCGCGGGTTCTCCCGCGCTGGTCTTGATGACGCCCTGCACGCAACCTGTTGTCGCGTCTGGTGCGCACTCGACCGCGTGCGCGGGCGAAGCGGTGAAGACGCCCATAAATAGGGCGAGAAGCAAAGCGAGTAGTAAAGCGACGCCGAGTGGGCGTTTGGTGCTTACCGTTATGGCCGTTGTACGGGTCACGGTACCTCCAGGAATTTCGCCCGGGAGCCTCATTGCCCCGGCGCTTGAACGTCTTGATAGTAGCGGAGTCTGAGAGCGCGATGTGCCAATACCGGCGATTTGCACATCGTTCGTGACCAAACCATGAGCATTTCTTGAGGTTGTAGACGGTAGTGCAAAAGATTGAGAGAAGTGGTGCGGGATCGCCGACGCCACGACCCCTACACTTGGAGGCATGGCTGAGCGTTCCTGGTCGTTATCAAATGTGTTCCGAAACGTCTTCGGCGGCGGTAGTGAGCCGATTTCTGAGGAGACCTGGGATGATCTCGAGACGGCGCTGCTCGGCGCTGATTTCGGCCCAGACCTCACCGACGCGATCCTTGAGCAGTTGCGTGAAGACGTTGAACGTCACCGTGTCACTGAAGTCAAAGAGCTCCGGCGCATGCTTCGTGAACTCCTCGAAGAGAAGCTGGCCGCCTTCGATCCGACATTGACGCTGTCGGATCGCCCGGCGGTGATCCTCGTTGTCGGGGTGAACGGCGTCGGCAAGACCACGACAATAGGCAAGTTCGCAAACTACCTGCGCAGTTTCGACAAGCGGGTGCTCGTCGGCGCGGCCGACACCTTTCGAGCCGCGGCTGTCGAGCAACTCGCTACGTGGGCGACTCGAGCCGGCGCCGACATCGTGAAGCCGCAGCAACAGGGCCAAGACCCAGCGTCGGTTGCGTTTCAGACTGTCGAGCGCGCCAAGTCAGACAACTACGACATCGCGATCGTAGACACAGCCGGGCGTCTGCAGACCAAGGGTGGCCTCATGGATGAGCTCACGAAGGTGCGAAGGGTCATCGAGAAGCAGACCCCCATCGCCGAGGTGCTGCTCGTGCTCGACGCCACGACCGGTCAGAACGGCCTTGCTCAGGCAGAGGCGTTCATCGAGCATGCAGGGGTGACCGGGCTGGTGCTCACCAAGCTCGACGGATCGGCGAAGGGCGGCTTTGTGCTCGCGGTGCAGCAGAAGACCGGCCTGCCGATCAAACTCATCGGCCAGGGCGAAGGCATTGGCGACCTCACCGGCTTCACGCCGCACGTCTTTGCTGCTCAGCTTGTCGGTTAAGACAGCTGGGTCTTCCGAACGGATTGCCAGTCTTGCCGAAGATTCTGCGGCAAGGCGCCAAAAGCTTTCGCTCTCGGCGAAATCTTCAGCCGTCCCGGGCTAAAGAGAAGTAGACCAGAGATAGGCCCTGACGGCCGAGCCAGAAGCGCGACCGCCGAGCCGAATTATCGCCCATACGGGCAGTATTCGAGAAAGGCAGTGCATTGCAGAACCTCACCGTATTGGGAACCGGAGTGCTCGGTTCGCAGATCATCTTTCAGGCGGCTTACGCGGGTAAGAACGTGGTCGCCTACGACCTCTCGGATGAGATCCTCGAGAAACTCAAGGATCGTTGGGAGTATCTGAAAGCGGCCTACCGCCGCGATATTGCAGACGCGACCGAGCAGCGGCTCGATGACGCAGTGGCGAGGATCCGCGCGACCGCCGATCTCGTGGATGCGCTGAGTGACGCTGACATCGTGATCGAGGCCGTTCCGGAGCGCCTCGACATCAAGCAGCAGACCTGGGAGCGGGTCGGCGAACTCGCGCACGAGAAGACTGTTTTTTGCACGAACTCCTCAACTCTGCTTCCGAGCGACATCGCTCCCTTCACCGGCCGACCCGAGAAGTTTCTCGCCCTGCACTTCGCGAATGAGGTCTGGAAGTTCAATACCGGTGAGGTGATGGGGCACGCCGGCACCGACCCGGAGGTGTTTGAGCAGGTCGCCGAGTTCGCCGAGCAGATCGGCATGGTTCCGATCCGCGTGCACAAGGAGCAGCCGGGGTACGTGCTCAACTCCCTGCTGGTGCCGCTGCTGAACGCTGCATCGGCGCTCTTCGTCAAGGGAGTAGCCTCGCCCGAAGACATCGACAAGACGTGGCGCATCGCGACGGGTGCACCCTCCGGTCCGTTCCAGATCTACGACGTGGTCGGCATGATGACTCCCTACAATCTGAGCAAAGACAGCGCCGATCCTGTGCAGCGGGAGTTCGCCGAGATTCTCAAGCGCGACTACATCGACAAGGGCTACCTCGGCAAGGGGTCGGGGCGCGGCTTCTACGACTACCGCTAATTCTGCGACGGTCTCGGGGCGCCGCCTCAGTCGCGCGATGCGACGAGGCGTCTGTGCCCCGGGGCCTCGACGAATCGGTCGATCTCTTTCTTTGCGCTCCGACCGAGCGATGCCTTTCGCTTGTCTCCGCTCTCAATGAGCGCGTCGCAGAGGGCCAGCGCCCGATCCCGCGCTACCAAATCTCGCTGCCCGACTTCGCGTAACGCCCAGTCGACTGCCTTCTTCACGTGCGGCCTCGCCTCGTCGGCGGCAGACTCGACGTGCGCGAGGTAGCGATCCCTCTGCTCGCCTAACACTGACTTCTCGTGGGTCGCGGCAGAGGCGATCAGCGCGAAGGCCGCGCGCCGGGTATACATGGGCTCTGCGTCGGCCCACGCGTCAATCAGTGCGGGGTAATCGGGCATCAGCAGAAACAGGTTGTTGCAGAGGTGGTCGCAGAGATCCCACGACTGCACATCGGCGACGAGAGCTTCGGCATCGCTCACCGAAAGTTCGGTCGGTACGAACACGAGCGCGGCCAGCAGCCTTGCCTCGTGCAGTCCCGTCGACCACAGTTCATTTGCCAGCGACGAGGATCGCCCCACACGTTTTGCGATGCGGCGAATATCGGGCACAGCGACCCCGGTGCTGTTCTCTTCGGGAATTCCGAGCCGCGCGACCCGCTGCTTGCGTTCGGGGGAGGCGTGGCGCTCGAGTTCTGCGAGTACCTCGTCGAGGTTCATGGGGCTCCTCTGCGAGTGTTTGTTTCATTCTGCCTGATGACCCAAATTCGCGCGGTAGGCTGTTCTCACTATGGCTACTTTCGGAAACCTCTCGCAGCGGCTCACCGACACCTTCAAGAACCTTCGTTCGAAGGGCAAGCTTTCTGCCGCTGACGTCGATGGCACTGTGCGCGAGATTCGTCGCGCCCTGCTCGAGGCCGACGTCTCGCTTGACGTGGTGAAAGACTTCACCGGCAAGGTGCGTGAGCGAGCGCTCGGCGACGAAGTGAACAAGGCGCTGAACCCGGCGCAGCAGGTTGTGCAGATCGTCAACGAAGAGCTCGTTGAGATTCTCGGTGGCGAGCAGCGCCGCCTGCAGTTCGCGAAGCAGCCGCCGACCGTGATCATGCTTGCGGGCCTGCAGGGTGCGGGTAAGACCACGCTTGCGGGCAAGCTCGCGAAGTGGCTGAAAGACCAGGGGCACACTCCGCTGCTCGTCGCGTGTGACCTGCAGCGCCCGAACGCGGTTACGCAGCTCGGCGTCGTCGCCGAGCAGGCCGGTGCCGCATTCTTCGCCCCCGAGCCGGGCAACGGCGTCGGTGACCCGGTCAAGGTTGCGCAGGCCGGCGTCGCAGAGGCGAAGGCCAAGCAGCACGACTTCGTCATTATCGACACCGCCGGCCGCCTCGGCGTTGACGCCGAGATGATGAAGCAGGCGAGCGATATTCGCAAGGCGACGAACCCCGACGAGGTGCTCTTCGTCATTGACTCGCTCATCGGTCAAGACGCCGTCGCAACAGCGAAGGCGTTCCAAGAGGGCGTCGACTTTACCGGCGTCGTGCTCACGAAGCTCGACGGTGATCAGCGCGGTGGCGCGGCGCTCTCGATCCGTGGCACGACGGGCAGGCCGATCCTTTTCGCTTCTACTGGTGAGGGCCTCGGCGACTTTGAGCCGTTCTACCCCGACCGCATGGCGAGCCGCATTCTCGATCTCGGCGACATTCTCACGCTCATCGAGCAGGCGCAGAGCGCCTTCGATGAGGAGGAGGCGCGCAAGGTCGCCGAGAAGATCGCGACCGAGTCGTTCACGCTTGACGACTTCTTGAAGCAGATGCAGCAGCTGCGAGGCGCTGGCTCGATCAAGAAGATGATGGGCATGCTGCCGGGCATGGGCAAGATGAAGGATCAGCTCGAGAATTTCGATGAGCGCGAGATCGTTCGCACCGAGGCGATCATTCAGTCCATGACGAAGGCCGAGCGCACGAATCCCAAGATTCTGAACGGTTCGCGTCGACTGCGCATCGCGAAGGGCTCGGGCACCACCGTGACAGAGGTCAACTCGCTGGTGACGCGCTTCGAGCAGGCCGCAAAAATGATGAAGACCGTCGCCAAGGGTGGCGTGCCGCAGATTCCTGGTATGGGACCTATGCCGGGTATGGGCGGTGGCTACGCCGGCAAGAAGAAGCAGCAGGCCAAGGGCAAGGGTGCGAAGCGCTCGGGCAACCCGGCGAAGCGCGCGGCAGAGGCGTCGGGCAAGCCGGCTGCCTCGAGTGCGGGCGGTTCTGGCTTCGGGCTTGGCGCTGCGGGCGGTGCGGGTGGTGCGGGTGCTGGTGGTGCGCAGCCGAGTGCCGCCGACCTTGCTCAGCTGCAGCAGATGCTCGGCGGCCGAGGCTAGGCTCTGCATGCGCCGGGGGCAGTGCGTGAATCCGGCGATGCTGCAAGCTTCAGTGGGTTCGGAGGCAAGGTGAACCCGCCGCGCGACGAGCGCCTCGCGCAGTTTCGCGCTGAGTGGCCGCGCCACGTGAGCTGGGCGGAGGTGCGGGCCGACGACCCGGGGGCGTTTCGCATGGCCGCCAAGGGCGGGCTGCTCTTGCTCGCCGCGGTGCCTCTTTCTTTGCTCGGCACCAGCCTGGTCATGGAGTTTCCGTTCACCATCTCGATGCCAGGGTGGCTCGACCTGATTCGCCCGGTGGTGTACATCATCTCGGTGTGGGGCAGCATCATGCTGTGGCTCGGCGGCCTCATCATGCTGACCATGCCGAACGACGCGAGGCGTGCCATCGCAATCAAGCGCTTTGCTGCGGCGCGCGACCTCGGTTTTATGCGCTTCGGCTTCGCCCCTCCGCGTGCGGGCATCATGTTCGCTGAGGGGACTGCGGTGCAGTTGCCGCGGCGACTTCGCGAGCAGGCGCGCGCGCAGTCGCAGGCGCAGGAGAAGTCGACGAAGAAGGGGGCGAAGAGCGCCTCGAAGACCTCATCGAAGAAATCCCAGGGCGGCGCGGCCGGAGACGACCCGAACAAGCCCCTGTTTCGGGCGGAGTTTGCGCTGTGGACAGGTGGGTTCGCGTACGAGCCGGGGCTGCAGATCGCGGTGGCGACGTATCAAGGCAGCAAGAGCGACCCGAAGGGGCCGCGCAACGCGTTTCGCTACTTGACGACGCGACTGCCGCGCGATCTGCCGCACCTCATGATCGATTCGCGTCGCAACGGGAGCTTGCGCGGCATGCTGCCCGGCACCGAGCGGATGAGCCTCGAAGGCGACTTCGATCGGCACTTCGCGGTGTACGCGCCGAAGGGATACGAGCGCGACGCGCTCGAACTGCTGACCCCAGATGTCATGGCGTGCCTCATCGACTACGGCAGGCATTGGGACGTCGAGGTGGTCGAGGATCGCCTGATTGTGGCGTCGAACAAAGTGCGAGGCTGGAGCGACCGAAACGAGATCACCGCCCTGCTGAGATTCTCGGAGCTCTTCGGCGACGAGATCGGTCATCAGGCGAAGACCTACTCCGACCCGCGAGCTTCCCATCCGCGCAGCCAGGTCGCGGTGGGCGGTCAGCGCCTGAAGCGGCGCTCCGCGGCCTGGACGACCGCGATCTTCATCGCAATCGTTGCGGCGATGCTCGCGTTCCCGCACGTGCTCGGCTGGTTTCTCGATCGGTAGCGGTGTGACGTGGCGTGCTTGGTTGCGTGCGCTCTCATCTTCTTTTTCGGGCATCGAAAAGGATCGCGGCCGCCGCCGAGTTGCGAGCCCGCTTCGCCGCACGCGCGCTGCGTTGCACCTCGTCTCGCCGCTTCTTGAGATGACACCCCGCTCATCGCGCTGACTTCCCGTTCAGCGAGCTTGTCGAGATGCGCCGACCCCTCGGACTCCCGTTCATCAAGCTTGTCGAGATGAGCTATAACCTACAGTCGCGAACCGAGTACGGGGTTTCGGATCGCGCGCAGATCCATCCGCGAGCTGCGCTCGCTCCCGCCAGACCCGACCATGCGCACGACCCGAAACCCCGCACCCGTCCCGCTTCTTGCAGAGCCCACTCATTCGGTCAGGGCCAGCGTGATTGAGGAGCGCTGCGCGACTTCGCTCATCGAGCTTGTCAAGATGACCCCTCGCTCATCGAACTCGTCGAGATGACCCGGCATATCGAGCTCGTCGAGATCGGCCCGTCACCCATGGTCTCGGCTTCCTGATCCCAGCAATGACGAACTGAACCCGCCACCCCACGCCCCCTTAGTCAACCGCATCACCGTACTCACCTGCGCCTGTTCATGGTTTGTACCTCTCCCACAGATATCTCGCGAATCTTGGGATCGAGGTGCTTCTCGCAGCCTCCTTCAATGTCAGTGGTCCCTGGTTAACTGCACACATGCCCCCGACCCAGCCCCCGCAGACGCAGCCGCGCCGCACACCTCGCATGTCGCCGCGTGTGTCGTCGGTAGTGTCTGGGCCGTGGCCGATCGCTCTGGACTCGGTCGTGACCCGCCTGCGGGCCAGCGAACAACGCATGCGCGCGGAACAGGCCGCCCAGGTCACGCTGTTCGCTGAGGCGGTCGATCAGGCATCCCCCGACCACTTCGCGACCCTGCGTGCGGGGCGCCTCGTGCACGATCATGCGCAGGCAGAGCTCACGTATCGCACGATCCGGGCCGAGCTCGCCTGCGCCCTCGTCCTGAGTGAGCAGACCGTGGAGCGGCGCATGAGCCACGCCTACGAACTCACCACCAGCTACCCCGACACTCATCTCGCCCTCCGCCTGGGTGAGATCAGCCTCACCCACACCGAGGTCATCACGACCGCGGGGCGCATCATTCCCGCCGATGACAGTGTCGTCAGCGTCAGCCGGCGTACCGCCTATGAGGCCGCCGTGCTGGTGCATGCCAGGCGTGAGACGCCGGGCAGGTTGCGTCCGATCGCGCGACGCCTCGCCGAACAGTACACCGACCACACCATCGACGAACGGTACGCGGTCGCGCGCGAACACAGGCGGGTGTGGGTGACCGATCATGATGACGGTATGAGCGACCTCACCGCATACCTGCCGTCGGTGGAGGCGCACGCGATCTATGATCGCCTCACCCGCGCCAGCACACAGATCATCGAACGCGAAGCCCGGGTTGTGGCAGTGGCTGCCGTCCCGGCCGCACATGCGGCCGCTGACGCTCACACCGGCACTGATTCCGCCACCGACACTGGTGGTGGCACTGACACCGGCTCCAGCATCAGCCCTCAGACCAGCACTGATGCTGAGCACACTTCCGATGCCAACGCCGATACCGAGGTCGAGACCGTCGCTGACCCCGAGACCCGCACTGCAGCGCCTCATGATCTGCGCACCCGCGATCAGGTTCGTGCCGACCTGTTCAGCCAACTGCTGCGCGCGCAGGGCGAGTCACTCCTCGACCCTGCCAACGCCGATAATCCGACCAGCACGACCGGCGGCTCCGATATCGTCGGCGGGGTGCAGGCGCACGTGCAGATCTTCGTCACCGACGACACCCTCTTCGCGAACACGCTCAACCTCGACGACGACATTGCCAACGCCGCCACCCGTGCCGATACTACTGATACAGCACCGGCCGACTGGGGTGCACCCACCTCACTCGTCCCGGCGGAGCTTTCGGGCAGCGGCCCGATCGATACCGCAACCGCGAGACGTTTGGCTGCCGACGCGCCCGTATGGGATCTCGCTACACTTCACCCTGTCACCGGGGCGGTGTTGAGTGTGGAGCGGTATCGTCCAAGCGAGCAGATCCGGCGCACGCTCCGGGCACGTGACCTGCATTGTCGGTTTCCTGGCTGCAACGCGCCTACGCACCGGTGTGATCTGGACCACACGATCGACGCCGCCATAGGCGGAGCAACCTCGACTGCGAATCTTGCGCATTTGTGTCGGGG
>Ga0209369_1000212_pt1 | contig 120506 bp, 109 predicted proteins | sample EBPBio142010_DNA_FD_185865 | JGI IMG/M metagenome (GOLD analysis project Ga0209369, IMG submission 185865) | Wastewater treatment Type I Accumulibacter community from EBPR Bioreactor in Madison, WI, USA - Reactor 1_10/4/2010_ DNA (SPAdes)... | ecosystem: Engineered > Bioreactor > EBPR >...
GCGGTCGGCCGGGCGATCGATGCCGCGACAGCCACGATCCGCGATCCTGCCCAGGCGCTGGAGACCGGCGCGCTGGCCTATCTGGAGGCGATGGCTGTGCCGGGTCGAGCGGTTCTGCTGCTGGTCGAGGCGCCGGCGGCGCTGGGCCCCGAGGAAGCGCAACGCCTGATGGCGGGCGACGGGCGCGCCCAGTTGCGCGAGGGGGTGCAGGAGGCGCTGCCCGACCTGCCGCTGCCCGAATGCGCGGCCTTGGCCGATCTTCTGTCGGCGGCCTTTGACCGCGCCGCCCTGGCCATCGCGACCGGGGCGGACCGGCAAAGCCATGGGTCGGCGATGCTGCGGCTGCTGGCCGCGGCCACAGGGCGCTGATCGGCGGGCTTCGCTAGGGCGCGAGCCGACCGGCGGACATGTGCCGCTTGCCTGCGAAGCCGGGCTGGCGGGCGACATCGAACCCCGCCGCCGCAAGGGCGCGGCGAACATGGCCAGCGGCGGTATAGGTGGCGAAGCTGCCGCCGGGGGCGGTGTGGGTGGCCACGGCGGCCATCAGATCCTCGCCCCACATTTCGGGGTTCTTGGCGGGAGAGAAGCCGTCAAGGAACCAGGCGTCCGCCCGGTACGGCCATAGGGGCAGGGTCTGGCGGGCATCGCCCAGGATCAGGGCAACGCGGATGCCGGGCAGGGCCATTTCCGTCGCCCCGGCGGCGCGGGCGGCGATGAGCGGGGCGGAAATCGCCGCCGCCTCGGGGAAGGTGGCAAGGGCACGGGCCATGTCGGGCGCGGCCATGGGGAAGGCCTCGAAGGAGGTGAAGCGCAGCGTGCCGGGCGCGCCCATGGCCTGCCACATCAGCGCGAGGGCAAGAAGGTTGAGGCCGGTGCCGAAGCCCAGTTCGGCGATCTGGAACCCGTCTGCCAGCCGTTCGGGCAGGCCATTGCCCGCCAGGAAGACATGGCGGGTTTCGGCCAGGCCGCCCGCAAGCGAGAAATAGGGGTCGTCGAAGGCGCGGGCGATGGGGATCGCGCCGTCTTTCCAATCCAGTTCCGGTTGTGCGGGATGGGTCATGGGTCTAGTCCTTCGCGGCACAGATCTGGGCCAGAGGCGGGGGAATGACAAGCGTCGATGTGACGGTGCGCGGCGGCGGCGTGTTCGGGCTGGCGGTGGCCTGGGCCTGCGCGCGCCGGGGTGCGCGGGTGCGGCTGGTCGAGACGGCGCGGATCGGGGCGGGGGCCTCGGGCGGCGTCGTGGGCGCGCTGGCGCCTTTCGCGCCTGAGGGGTGGAATGACCTGAAGGCCTTCCAGCTGGACAGCCTGCTGATGGCCGAGGGTTGGTGGGCGCAGGTGGCGGCGGCGGGGGGCGGCGATCCGATGTACCTGCGCTCGGGCCGACTGCAGCCCCTGGCGGATGAGGCGGCGGTGGCGGCGGCGCGGGCCCGCGAAGGCGCGGCGCGGGACTTGTGGGGCGGCAGGGCCGACTGGCGCGTGGTGGCGGCGACGGGGGCGACCTGGGAGCCGGTCGCGGCGAGCGGTCTTCTGGTCGCGGATACGCTGACGGCAAGGATTTCGCCCCGGGAGGCCTGCGCGGCGCTGGTGGCGGCGCTGCGGGCGGCGGGAGGCGAGGTGGTTCTTGGCGAGGCACCCGATGCGGGTGCGGTTGTCCATGCGACGGGCTGGACGGGGTTGGCCGATCTGTCGGCGGCGTTCGGCAGGAAACTGGGTGCGGCGGTGAAGGGGCAGGCGGTGGTGCTGCGCCATGACGCGGCGGCGCTGCCGCAGGTCTATGCCGGGGGGCTGCATGTCGTGCCGCATGGCGATGGCACGGTGGCGGTGGGATCGACGTCAGAGACGGACTGGGCGGTCGAGGGGCCGGATGCGCAGGCCGAGGCGCTGGTCGCGCGGGCGCGGGCGGTGATGCCGGTGCTGGCCGGGGCCGAGGTGATCGAGCGCTGGGCGGGGCTGCGGCCCCGGGCGAAAAGCCGCGGGCCGGTGCTGGGCGCGTGGCCGGGGCGGCCGGGGCATTTCGTGGCGAATGGCGGGTTCAAGATCGGCTTCGGCCTTGCGCCCAAGGCGGGCGAGGTGCTGGCGGAGTTCATCTTGAACAATCGTTCCGATATTCCCGATGGCTTCTCGGTTGAGGCCCTGCTGGCCTAGGCGCGGATCACAGCGCCAGCGCCACTTTCCGGCCGTCGTGAAAGGCATAGGCGGCCAGGCGGGGCGCGGCGCAATCACCGATGCGGTGGGTCTCTTTGCCCGCGAAAACCTCGGGATAGGGGTCGAAGCTGCGGTTGGTGGTGCACATCACCAGGGCCGAGGCGGGGATCAGCTCTTCCGCGCCGGTCAGCAGGCTGCGCACGGTGGCGCCATTGCCGTGCCAGCGGGCGATCAGGCTTTCGGGGAGGAAGCGCGCACCTTTCCGGGCCAGCGCGCGACGGGCGGCGCCATCGGCGGCGGTGCGGGAAATCTCTTGCCCGACATAGGCTTGCGGTGTCACGATGGTGACCCGGTGGCCCTGTTCGGCCAGAAACCAGGCCGTGCCGACGCCGCGCCAGTTCGAACCTTCGTCATAGAGGATCACCTCGTCGCCGGGCCGCACCTCGCGCCGCAGGATCGCCTCGGGGCTGTGGACATGGCCATTGTCGAGACCGGGCAGGCTGGCCTCTCCGGGCAGCCAGCGCTGGGTCGCGGCCTCGTCGGGCAAGGAGCCGGTGGCGAGGATGACCACATCGGCGGGATGGCTCGCGATTTCATCGTCATCAAGATAGGTGTTCAGCCGCAGCGTGACGCCGAGTTTTTCGAACTGGCGTTCATACCAATCCATGAGGTCGAGGATCTGGGCGCGGCGGGGCTGCTGACCGGCAAGGCGGAACTGGCCGCCGATCACCGGCAGGGCCTCGACGATCTCCACCCGGTGGCCGCGTTCGGCAGCGGCGCGGGCGGCCTCGAGCCCGGCGGGGCCGGCCCCGACGACAAGGACCGCGCGCGGCGTCGCTGCGGGGGTGAAGCGGTCGCCGCCCCATTCGAATTCGCGGCCCGCCGAAGGGTTGATCAGGCAGGAAATCCAGTAATCGCGCGACCGGCGGCCCCAGCACATCTGGTTGCATGAGATGCAGCCGCGAATGTCCTGCGGGCGGCCTTCCATCACCTTGCGCGCCAGATGCGGGTCGGCGATCTGGCCGCGCACGACCGAGACAAGGTCGGCCTCGCCCGCGGAGAGGATGGTCTCGGCATTGTCGGGGGTGCGGATTCCGGCCTCGGAGGTGATCTTGGCGTGGCGGACGATTTTCTTCAGCTCCGCCGTAAGCGGCGTGGTCAGTTTCTCGGCATGGGTGAAGGGCGGGATGATGCGTTCGAAATCCAGATAGGACCCCGCGCCGACGGTGACGTAATCGATATGTCCCGTGGCGTCGTGCAGGGCGATGATTTCGGACATCGCCTCGATGCCCAGGGTGACCTCGGTGAAGATTTCGGAATGGCTGATGGCCAGGCCGATGACGAAATCCTCGCCACAGGCGCGGCGGATGCGCTCGATAAGCGTGCGGGAAAAGCGGGTGCGGTTTTCCAAGCTGCCGCCCCAGTCGTCGTCGCGGGTGTTGGACCAGGGGGTCCAGAACTGATCGAGAAGCGAGTGATAGGCGGCCCAGACCTCGACCCCGTCATAGCCGCAGGCCTTGGCGCGCACGGCGGCGGCGAGATGGGCATCAAGGACCTCGTTGATTTCGGCCACGGTCATGCGGTGGCTGCCGTCGCTGTCATGGTAGGACGGTCCGCCAGAGGGCGACCAATGCGGGGCGAAGGACAGGTCGGAATCGCCATGCGCGCCGACATGGTAGATCTGCTGGATGGCGACGGCGCCCGCCTCTTTGATCGCCCGGGTGATCGGGCGGAAGGGGGCGATGATGTCGTCCGATTCGGGGCGCAGATTGCCGCGGGTCAGGACACCGGTGCGATGGGCGGGGACGGGTTCGCAAACCACCATGGCCGCGCCGCCAATGGCGCGTTCGGTCAGGTAGCCGCCCTGGCGGGGGCCGGGCAGACCCATGTCGGACATGTTGTTGGTATGCGCGCCAAAGACGATGCGGTTGCGCAGCGTATGGCCGCGCAATTGCAGGGGCGAGGTGAGGTGACGGTATTGGGTCATGGCGGTCCCCGGGGCAGATCCGATGGACCGAAGCCTAGTGCCGGGGCAGGGGCGCGAATGCCGGAAAGCGCCGTCTGAAGGTCTGCTTTGCGCCTTCGGGCCGTCTTGCAGAAAGACCCGCGCCGGGACGCGGGTCTTCAGGGCGGTTTCGCCGGAAGGCTTACTCGGCCGCTTCCTTGGCCGAGAAGTCATAGCCCGAGATGCCCTTGGGTTCGAGGAATTCCTCGATGCCCCAGATGCCGCCTTCGCGGGCGCGGCCCGATTGCTTGACGCCGCCGAAGAACGACCCCGCGCCGCGCGGCTTGCCGTTCATCTCGATCATGCCGGCCTGCAACTGGCGGGCCAGACGGTTCGCGCGCGCCGGGCTGCCGGACTGGACATAGTTGGTCAGGCCATAGGGCGTGTCATTGGCGATGGCGACGGCCTCTTCTTCGGTGTCGAAGGGGATCACGCAGAGGACCGGGCCGAAGATTTCCTCTTTCTCGATGGTCATGCCGGGCTTCACATCGGCGAAGATGGTCGGCTTGACGTAGAAGCCGCGGTTGAAGCCTTCGGGCAGGCCGGGGCCGCCGGTGACGAGGCGGGCGCCTTCGTCGATGCCCTTCTGGATATAGCCCTGAATCTGGTCCCATTGCCGCTTGTTCACGACCGGGCCGATATGGGCGCCGTGGTCCAGCGCGGGGCCGACCTTGATCTTCTCGGCCACTTCCACCGCCTTGGCGATCGAGGCGTCATAGACCGAGCGTTCCACCAGCATCCGCGACGGCGCGTTGCAGGACTGGCCGGTGTTTTCCATCATGCGCAGGATCGAGCGTTCGATGGCTTTGTCATCGGCATCGGCGAAGACAAGGTTCGCGCCCTTGCCGCCCAGTTCCAGCGTCACGCGTTTCAGGCTTTCGGCGGCGGCCTTGGAGATGGCGCGGCCGGCGCGGGTGGAGCCGGTGAACGAGATCATCTGAACGTCCGGGTGGGTGGACAACTGGCTGCCCACGCCCGCGCCATCGCCGTTCACCAGGTTGAAGACCCCGGCGGGGATGCCGGCGTCATGGCAGAATTCGGCGAAGAGCATCGCGTTCAGCGGGCTTTCCTCAGACGGTTTCAGCACGCAGGTGCAGCCCGCGAGCATGGCAGGAATGGCTTTGAGCGCGATCTGGTTGACCGGCCAGTTCCACGGCGTGATCAGGCCGACGACGCCGATCGGTTCCAGCGCCACGGCGGGTTGCGGCTTGTCGAGCGGCGTGCCGGGATGCAGCGGGCGGACCCATTCGATATGCTCGAAGGCCTTGAGGAAATTGGTGGTGTGCCAGGGCAGGCAGGGGGCCTGGTCCGACAGGGCGAAGTCGATGGGCGCGCCCATTTCCATCGCGATGGCCTCGGCGAATTCCTGGACGCGGGCATTGTACTGGTCCAGGATCTTGGCGACCAGACGGGCGCGCTCGGCAGGCGGTGTCGCGGCCCAGCCGGGCAGCGCGGCCTTGGCGGCGGCGACGGCGGCATCGGTATCGGCCTGGTCGCCCAGCGAGATCACCGCGCAGGGTTCCTCGGTCGAGGGGTTGATCACCAGGCAGTCGCGCGCCTTGGCGGGGGCGACCCATTTGCCGTTGATGTAGAACTCGCGCTTGGTCAGCATGGCGCTCTCCGGTCTGCGTTGGAATTTGATCAAGTTTGCGCCCGGGCGCGGGAAGGCGCAAGCAACCTTCCGACGCAAACCATGTCGCGAAACGCGACAGAGTGGCGGAAAGCGCGTCATTCTGCCGATGGGCCCGGGCGAAAGGCCGTTCCGTGGCGGGCAGAAATGCAGGAAATCGGTTCTCTTTTGGCGCCGGGACCGCGCGGGGGGATGAAACCGTTTCCTTCAACGGCTATGTCTGGTGCCGCAACCTGAGAAGGAGATCCTCATGTCGGTGCGCATCAATGACATCGCCCCCGATTTCACCGCCGATTCGACGGCCGGAACGATCAAGTTCCACGACTGGCTGGGCGACAGCTATGCGATCATCTTCAGCCATCCGCGCGATTTCACCCCGGTCTGCACCACGGAGTTTGGCGCTGTGGCGCAGCTTGCGGGCGAATTTGCCAAGCGCAAGACCAAGGTGATCGGCGTCTCGGTCGATTCGGTCGAGGATCATGGCAAGTGGAAGCGCGACATCGAGGCTTTCGCAGGCAGCCCGGCGGATTTCCCGATCATCGACGATACCTCGCTGACGGTGGCCAAGGCCTATGACATGCTGCCGGCCGAATATTACCTGCCGACCGAGGGCCGCGCCCCCGCCCATACCGCCACGGTGCGCACGGTCTATATCATCGGGCCGGACAAGAAGGTGCGGCTGACCATGACCTATCCGATGTCGGTGGGCCGCAATTTCGCGGAAATCCTGCGGGCGCTGGATGCGGTGCAGGCCACCGATGGCGTGCCGATCGCAACGCCCGCCAACTGGGTGCCGGGCCAGGATGTGATCGTGGCGCTTTCGCTGAACAACGAACAGGCCAAGGAAAAGTTCGGCGAGCTGGACGTCAAGCTGCCCTATCTGCGCTTCGCCAAGCGCCCGGTCTGACCGGCGCGCCGTCAGGCCGCAGCGGCAAGTGCTGCGGCCAGTTCCTTCTTCTGGTGGCGGATCTTCCAATGCGGACGGTCCGCCATCATCTTTTCGGCCAGGGCCAGACCCAGCCGGTGATGGCCGCGCGCCAGGCAGCGGGCCAGGAAATCGGCGCGCCAGGGCGTTGAGTCGCGCCTTGCCCGCATCATCCGGGCAAAATCCGGCAATTCCAGCCGCGCCTCGAAGGCGGCTTGCGAGATCGTTTTCAGAAGACCCATCTTCAGCAGGGCGGGCGGAAGCTTGTGGCCCATATGGCGCATCGGCAGGAAGGTGACATGCGGGGCCTCAAGCGCGCGGGCATGGGCGACATCGTCGGGCAGGGCCGGGTCATAGGCGATATAGACGCGGCTTGCCGCCTGCAGCCCCTGTGCCGCATCGCCGAAGGGAAGCGACCAGTCGGTGGTCAGGCGGGCATGGCGGTAGCGCGTCTCATAGGGGCAAAGCGCGGCGGCGAGGCTGCGCTGGGGGGCAAAGGCCATGACGGTGCAGCCGGGCGACAGGGGCGCAAAGGTCAGTGCGCCGAAGCCGCCCATGGAAGAGCCATACATCGACACGGCGGGATAGGCGCGGAAGAAGCCCGCATCGCGCAGGCCGGTCAGGGCGTCGATGATCTGCCGGTCGCGAAACCAATCACGGCGCTTGACCTGCAGGCCCAGGATGTCATGGCCTTGGGCCATAAGGAATTTCTGGCCCCAGATGATGCGGTCTTCCGTCTCGCGCACGGCGGCCAGATTGTCGAAGCTGACGACCAGCCTTTTGCCCTGGCCGGGCAGGAAGGTAAGGACATGGTGGTCCAGCTCGAGCATGAAGCCGCCAAGATCGGCGGCGCGCTGGCGTTGCAGCGCGAAGGCATCGGACACGGCGGGGCCGTCAGCCCCGTCTTCCGTCTCTGCGGCCTCGTCGCCGAAATCGTCGCGCATACCTGCCTCTTTTTTGCGGGCAGGATAACGGCGGGCCGGTCAATCGGGCAATGCGGAAAAGCTGGGATGCCCGCGTCCCCAGATGCCCGGCCCTTCGCGGGCCAGGGTGGCGGTCTCGGCGGCGGAAAGGCGCTGGAGTGCGGCTTGGGGGCAGCCGGTGGCGTGCAGGGCGCGGGTCCAGGCCCGGCGCAGGCTGCGCGCGCTCCAGGGCAGGGCTGCCTGCGTTGCCCAGTGGCGCAGGGGCGCGGGCAGCGCATCATGGGCGCGCATCGGATCGACAAGCCGAGTCCGGGCGCGGGACGAGCGGAGGTTTCCGGTCATGCGGCACGGCTGTGCCAAAGCGGGAAGGGATCGGCCAGACCCTGCCAGGCTGCGGGCGTGAACGCTGCGGCAGGCAACAAGGCGGCGTCCAGCGCGGTACGGATCGCGGCTTCGTCCATGGCATGACCGATGAAGACCAGTTCCTGCCGCCGGTCGCCCCAGGGGGTCTGCCATTTCGCCTCCAGCTCGCGCCGCGCCTCGGGATGCGTGGGCCAGCGGTCCTGCGGCACGCCGGCCCACCAGCGGCCCAGCGGCGCGATCGACGAGACCGCCCCGGCCAGCGAGAATTCGGCGGCCCAATCCGGGCGGGTCGCCAGCCAGAAATGCCCCTTGGCGCGGATGACGCCGGACAGGGGGCCGTTCAGAACCTTGTGCAGCCGGGCCGGGTGGAACGGCGCGCGGGCGCGATAGGTGAAGGAGGAGATGCCATATTCCTCGGTTTCGGGGATATGGCCCGCGAAACCGTACAGTTCCTTGGCCCAGAGCGGATGGGTTGCGGCGCGGTCGAAATCGAACAGGCCGGTGTCGAAGATCGCCTCGGGTGCGACCTGGGCGCGGTCAGTCTCGATCAGCCGCGCATCGGGGTTCAGTGCCTTGATGATCTTGCGCGCGGCATCGGCGCGGTCTGGCCCGGCATCGGCGATCTTGTTCAGGATCACCACATCGGCGAATTCGATCTGTTCGGTCAGCAGGGTGACCAGGCTGCGGTCATCGCCTTCGCCCGCCGTCTCGCCCCGGTCGGCCAGGAAATCATGGCTGGAGAAATCGACCAGAAGATTGATCGCATCGACGACGGTGACCATGCAATCCAGCCGCGCCACATCGGACAGGCTGTCGCCGGCTTCGTCGCGGAAATCAAAGGTGGCGGCGACGGGCAGGGGTTCGGCGATGCCGGTCGATTCGATCAGCAGGTAATCAAAGCGCCCCTCGGCGGCCAGGCTGCGGACCTGTTCCAGCAGGTCGCCGCGCAGGGTGCAGCAGATGCAGCCATTCGTCATCTCGACCAGCTTTTCCTCGCTGCGCGACAGGCTGGTGCCCTCGCGGATCAGATCGGCGTCGATGTTCACCTCGGACATGTCATTGACGATCACCGCGACGCGGCGGTCGGAGCGGTTGTTGAGGATGTGGTTCAGAAGCGTCGTCTTCCCGGCACCCAGGAAGCCGGACAGCACGGTGACGGGAAGGCGGGTGTCGGGGCGGGGCATCGCATCCTCAATATGTTATGTTATGACATAACATATTTGCGAAAGAGAGTGCCTGCAAGCCCCGGCGCGCGGGAAGAAAGAAGGCCCCGGGCGATGCCCGGGGCCTTGCAATGCGTTGCGGGAAAGACCCGGAAGGATCAGCCTTCGGCCGCCTCTTCCTTTTCCTTCTTCTCGGGCACGATCTCGGCGCCAGTTTCCTGGTCGACCATCTTCATGCCCAGGCGAACCTTGCCGCGCTCGTCAAAGCCCAGAAGCTTGACCTTCACTTCCTGACCTTCCTTGAGCAGTTCGTTCGGGTGGTTCAGGCGCTTGTTCGCGATTTGCGACACATGCACCAGACCATCGCGCTTGCCGAAGAAGTTCACGAAGGCACCGAAATCGACCAGCTTCACCACCTTGCCGGTGTAGATATGGCCTTCTTCCGGCTCGGCCACGATCGACCAGATCATGTCATAGGCCTTCTTGATCGCATTCGCGTCCGACGAGGCGATCTTGATCACGCCGTCGTCGTTGATGTCGACCTTGGCGCCCGAGACCTCGACGATCTCGCGGATGACCTTGCCGCCCGAACCGATGACTTCGCGGATCTTGTCGGTCGGGATCTGCATGGTCTCGATCTTCGGCGCATAGGCCGAGAAGCCTTGCGGCGCCGAAAGGGCCTTGTTCATCTCGCCAAGAATATGGATGCGGCCGTCGCGGGCCTGGGCCAGCGCCTGCTTCATGATCGCCGGGGTGATGCCCGCGACCTTGATGTCCATCTGCAGCGAGGTGATGCCGGCTTCGGTGCCCGCGACCTTGAAGTCCATGTCGCCGAGGTGATCCTCGTCGCCCAGGATGTCGGTCAAGACCGCGTAGGAACCGTCATCTTCCAGGATCAGGCCCATGGCCACACCGGCGACCGGCGCCTTCAGCGGCACGCCCGCATCCATCATCGACAGCGAACCGCCGCAGACGGTGGCCATCGAGGAGGACCCGTTCGACTCGGTGATTTCCGACACGATACGGACCGTGTAGGGGAAATCGGTGGGCGCAGGCAGAACCGCCTGAAGCGCGCGCCAGGCCAGCTTGCCATGGCCGATTTCGCGGCGGCCCGGGCTGCCGACACGGCCAACCTCGCCGACCGAATAGGGCGGGAAGTTGTAGTGCAGCAGGAAGTTCGAGCGGCTGTTGCCGTTCAGCGCGTCGATGATCTGCTCATCCTCGCCGGTGCCCAGCGTGGTGACGCAGAGCGACTGGGTTTCGCCGCGGGTGAACAGCGCCGAGCCGTGGGTGCGCGGCAGGACGCCGTTTTCCACGAAGATCGGGCGGACGGTCTTGGTGTCGCGACCGTCGATGCGAGTACCGTTCTTGACGACATCGCCGCGCAGGATCGACGATTCCAGCTTCTTGATCGCCGAGCCGAGGTTCGCGTCGGCCTTGTCCTCGTCCGACAGCGCGGCGACGATGGCGTCGGCGGCGGCGTCGATCGCGGTGGTGCGTTCCTGCTTGTCGCGCAGCGCGAAGGCGGCGCGCATCTGCGCCTCGCCCGCGGCCTTGACCTTGTCATACAGCGCCGAATAGTCGGGCGGCGTGTAGTCGAAGGGTTCCTTGGCGGCGTCTTCGGCGAAGTCGATGATCAGGTCGATGACCGGCTGCATCTGTTCATGGCCGAAGACCACGGCGCCGAGCATTTCCTCTTCGGTCAGCTCATAGGCTTCCGACTCGACCATCATCACGGCGTCCTTGGTGCCGGCGACGACAAGGTCAAGGCGCTGGTCGGGCTTGGTGCGAAGCTGGGTCATGTCATCCATGGCCGGGTTCAGCACATACTTGCCATCGACAAAACCGACGCGCGCGGCGCCGATCGGGCCCATGAACGGCACGCCCGAGATGGTCAGCGCGGCCGAGGCGGCGATCATGGCGACGATGTCGGGATCGTTCACCAGGTCGCAGGACAGTACGGTGGCCATGACCAGGACTTCATTCTTGAAGCCCGGCACGAAGAGCGGGCGGCAGGGCCGGTCGATCAGGCGGGAAACCAGGGTTTCCTTTTCCGAGGGGCGCGCCTCGCGCTTGAAGAAGCCGCCAGGGATCTTGCCCGCGGCATAGTATTTTTCCTGATAATGCACGGTCAGGGGGAAGAAGTCCTGACCCGGCTTCGGCGATTTCGCGAAGGTCACGTTGGCCATGACCTGGGTCTCGCCGAGCGTCGCGATGACCGAGCCATCGGCCTGACGCGCAACCTTCCCCGTTTCCAGCGAGAGCGTTTCATTGCCCCACTGGATGGATTTCTTGGTGATGTTGAACATACGGTTTCCTCTTGCGGGCGCTGCCGTCCCCTGACGGTTCCCGCGTGTCTGGCGGCCCCATTGCCGCCGCCCCAATCCTGATGCATGTGCCCGGGGCCAAGGGCGTCACGTCGCAGATGGGCCGGGGCCATACAGGAAAATGGCCGGGATGGGAAGCGCGGAGATTCCCCGGGGGGCGCGCGATGATCACCGTGAGAGGGAGCTTGCCGATCCGGGAGGCAGGGCGCGGCTTTGCTTGCGCCGGGGTCGGAATGAACTAGGGTGTCGCTTGGTTTGACCAAGGGTGGCGCGCGTGCGGGACAAGGCTGGCGAAGATCCGGTTCAGGCGCAGCCTGCCATGGCACAGGTGTTCCCTGCCAAGGTTCCTTCGGGCCATGCAGGCATTCTGACCGACCCGTCCCGGCTGGCCAGTCTGGCCGCGACGCGGCTGACAGCCGAGCTGGGCGCGCCAGAACTGGCCCGGGCCACCCGGCTGGCGACGCGGTTGCTGGGCACGCCGGTATCGCTGTTCTCGGTGGTGGATGACCAGCGTCAGGTCTTTACGGCAGCCTGCGGCCTTGATGCGGTCAGCGAGACGCCACTGAGCCATTCCTTCTGCCAGTACGTCGTCAGCACCGGCCAGCCGCTTGAGGTCGAGGATGCGCGGTCCCATCCGCTGCTGAAGGACAATGGCGCCGTGGCCGATCTTGGCGTGATCGCTTATCTTGGCCATCCGGTGCGGGCGCCCGATGGCGCGGTGATCGGGTCTTTCTGCGCCATAGACCTGCAGCCCCATGCCTGGACGGCGGAAGACCGCGAGGCGCTGGCCGATCTTGCCGCGATGATCGAGAACGAGATCCGGCTGAAGCAGGCGGTCGCGCGGGGCGAATTGCTGACGCGCGAGCTGGACCATCGGGTGCGCAACCTCTTTGCCATCGCCAGTGGGATGGTGCGCCTGTCGCTGCGCGAAACGGCGGGCGGCGTGGGGGGCGAGGCATATGCCCTGGCCAAGCTGCTGTCGGCCCGGCTGTCAGCTCTCGCCGAAGCGCACCGCCTGGCGTTGCCGCGCGTCGACGGCAATGCGCTGGCCGGTGTTGACCTGGCCAGTCTCGTCGGCACGATCCTGCGGCCCTATCAGGCGGCGGGCGCGTCCGTCATGGGGCCGGGTGGCCCTGCGGTGCATGTCCGGCCGTCGGCCGTGACCTATCTGGCGCTGGGCTTTCATGAACTGGCGACCAACGCCGTCAAATATGGCGGCCTTGCCGAAGGCGGCAAGGGCGTGACGGTCGACTGGCGGCTGGGGGCCGACGGCGGATTGGAGATCGACTGGCGCGAAGAAGGAACCGGCGCGGGCAGCGGGCTGGACGGCTTTGGCAGCACGCTGTTGCGCAATGCATTCCAGTCGGGGCTGGGCGGGCAGATCCAGCGCGAGTTGACGGGCGGCACGCTGCGCATCCTGATCACGCTGCCGCCCGAGACGCTGGACCAGGGCGCAGCCGTGACGGCAGGGCGCTGACCAAAGGAAAACGCCCGCGCCTTGCGGCACGGGCGTTCCCTGAAACCTTCGGACGCGCTTAGCGGCGCAGGCCCAGGCGGCCGATGAGCGAGGTGTAGCGGGCCTCGTCCTTCTTCTTCAGATAGTCCAGCAGCTTGCGGCGCTGGGCGACCATCATCAGAAGACCACGGCGGGAGTGGTTGTCCTTCTTGTGACCCTTGAAGTGCTCGGTCAGCGTCGCGATGCGCGACGACAGGATGGCGACCTGAACTTCGGGCGAACCGGTGTCGCCTTCCTTGGTCGCGTATTCCTTGATCAGGCGGGTCTTTTCTTCGACAGTGATCGACATCGGATGCTCCTTTCGGGGTTGCGAGAGACGGCGCAAGCCGGGATGTCGTCCAGCAGGGCCCTTGACCGTCCTTGCGGGCGGATGCGCGCCTATAGGGGGAATCGGCGGCAAAGGGAAGGGGCTTGTCGGCGGGAAGGGCTGCCGACGCCCCGGGTTCCCGGCATTTTCCACAATTTATGCGTGTATCCTTGCTGGCCTGACGGGGCGGGGCGTGGTATCCAGATTGCCGGATTTTCTTTTGCTGATAGATGGTTAACGGAACTTCGCGTCATGTGCCGCAGGGGTGCGGCGGGCTTGGGTGAGGGACAGGGATGCTGGGTTTGCTGGGCCTCTTGGGGGCCGTGTTCGCGGGCGTGATCGCCGACGGGATTCTGAGTTCGTCCCAGCAGGATGACCCCGGGGATGGCCCGGATGACGGGCAGGACGCGACCGATACCGGCGATGGCGGCCCGGGTGGCGATCTGCTGCATGACGACAGCGACCCGGCAACGGCGGGGGCCGAAGGCGAGGCGGTTCTGGCACGCGACAGCGCCGGAGAGGACAACGGCGACGGCATTGTCACGTCCGACGATCCTGCGGTGCCGGACGCGTCCGAGACCGTGCAGGGCGGCGCGGGCGATGATCTGCTGGCGGGCGGCGGCAATGATGACATGATGGCGGGCGGCGATGGCAATGACCAGCTTGATGCCCGGGCTGGCGACGATCAGGTTGAGGGCGGGGCGGGCGACGATATCCTGTGGGGCGGCGACGGGGCCGACCAATTGTCGGGCGGAGACGGCCATGACACCGCCCTGGGCGGGGCCGCAAATGACCTGCTGGCCGGGGGGGCGGGCGACGATTCGCTTTCCGGGCAGGAGGACGATGACAGTCTGCTGGGCGATGCGGGCGCAGATACGCTTTTGGGCGGCACGGGCGATGACAGTCTGGAAGGCGGCGCGGGCGATGACTGGCTGGCGGGCGGAGAGGGCGATGATGCGCTGGCGGGCGGCGCAGGGGCGGACACGCTGGATGGCAATGCGGGCGACGATCACCTGTCGGGGCTTTTCCCCGAAGGCGATGACGACATGGCCGATTTCCTGAATGGCGGCGATGGCAATGACGTGATGGATCTTGGCGCGGGCGACCATGCCAGCGGCGGGGCGGGGGACGACACGTTCTCGCTCAGCGAATGGCTGGGCCAGGGCGGTGATCCGGCGCAGATCCATGATTACAACAGCAGCGAGGACCAGATCGTCGTGGTCTATGACGCCACGGCCCATGCCGACCCCCAGCTTACGGTCGAGCCGATCCAGGGCCAGGATGCCTCGCGCATATTGCTGGACGGGGCCGAGGTCGCGACGGTCAACGGGGCGGTCGACCCGGCGGATGTTCAGCTTCTGGCGGCGTGATCCCAGGGCAAAATCACCTGGGCCGAGGCGACATAGAGCGGGTGGCGCGGCTGACCCTGACGGGTGAGGCCAAGGTGGAACAGGGGCTTGCCGGTTGCGCGCAGCAGGGCCAGCGCCTGTGCATCGCGCTGGCGGAAGCTGCCATGATAGCCCCAGGCGCACAGGATGGTGTCGGCCCAGAGCGCGGCTTCGGTCAGCGCCGCGTCGGCACCCGGGCCGCAGGGGTCGCCCGCCGCCTTGAGGTCGCGCGGATCGGTGGCGCGGAAGGCGAAAAGGTTCACCACGCGAAAGCCGCCCTGTCCCGCGGCGCGGGCGCGGGCCTCGCAGCGGGCGACGGTGGGGTCGTTCTTCTGTTCGCTGGCCGTCGAGGGGTTGAGCATGACGAAGGCGATACGAGGGCTTTCGTTGTGCCAGACGCGGGTCAGGGCGTAGCGATAGGCTTGGCAGGGGGAATAGATCGCCTCGGAGCTGGTTTCCCCGGCCTGATGGTGACGCAGGATCACCAGTTGAACACGCGGTTCGGGTGCAATTCGCCGCCCTGATAGCTGCCCACCGCGACGGCGCGGCCCTGATACGACGCCCAGGCGGCCTCGCCAAAGGGCAGATGGCCCAGAACCTGACCGGGATTGCCGTTGCGCAGCCGCACCGCGCCTTCGGGCGTGGCCTGCAATTCGGGCAGCGCGGACAGCGCCAGTTCCAGCGGCAGCAGCGCCTCGTCCTGCCGTCCCGCCTCGGCCAGGGCGCGCAGGCCTTCGGCTGTCACGGCCTGATCGGCGTGGAAGGGACCGGACCATTCGCGGCGCAGCCATTGCACATGGCCCAGACAGCCAAGCGCCCGCCCCAGGTCGCGGGCGATCGAGCGGACATAGCCACCCTTGCCGCAGACCATTTCCAGATCGGCATGGTCGGCATCGGGCTGGCCCAGAAGCTCCAGCCGGTCCACCCAGAGGGGACGGGCGGCAAGGTCCATCTGCACGCCCTCGCGCGCAAGGTCATAGGCGCGGGCCCCATCGACCTTGACCGCCGAGACCTGCGGCGGGATCTGGCTGATCTGGCCGCGAAAGGCGGGTAGCGCGGCAAGGATCGCCTCGCCTGTTGGGCGCAGCGCGCAGGTTTCCAGCACCTGACCCGAAGCATCGTCGCTGCTGGTCGCCGCGCCGAAGGTGACGCGGAAGCGATAGCATTTCAGCGCCTCGGCGATCAGCGGCACGGTCTTTGTCGCCTCGCCCAGGGCCACGGCCAGAACGCCGGTTGCATCGGGGTCAAGCGTGCCGGCATGGCCGGCCTTTTGCGCGTTGAAGGCGCGGCGGACCAGGCTGACCACTTCGGTCGAGCCAAGGCCCGCGGGCTTGTCGATCACCACCCAGCCATGGACCGGGTTTCCCTTGCGGCTGCGGCCCATCGGTTCAGCCCTTCGCGACCACGGTGCCGACAATCGGCCCCATCGGGAAACCACCATCGTGGCGGTTCAGTTCAGGGGCATAGAGCCGCGAGATGTTGCCGTCGAAATAAAGCGCGTCGGTGAGACCCAGATGGTCGCGGAAGAAGCGGGCGAAGCGATGGAAATTCACCGGCGCATCCGAGATGGCAAAGACGGCACGGCGGCCGTCTTTCGACACGCCCACGCCGTTGCGGATGTATTCGCTGTCGCTGGTGGCTAGGAATTTCGGATGCAGCTTGCCCTTGATGACCAGCATCGGGCCGGATTGGGTGGCGAAGCGGCAATGGGGCGCCTCGGCCTTGTAGCTGCGGCTCTCGATGACGCGATAGCGCCCCTTGCCCCAGCAGAAGACACCGTTCGGCAGCAGGCCGAAATTGCCCGGGCCGGCACGGGTGACCAGAGGCGCGACCTCGACCCCGTCGCCGATATACAGGCCGACGGGAGACAGGTCGCGGTGATACATGCCCGCATTCATCGCGAAGGCCAGGGTCTTGCCCTCGGCCTCAAGCGCGCCCTCGACGGCGCGGAAGCTGCCATAGGGGCCGGTCGCGCCGGAATGGAACAGGCGCAGGTCGTCGGTTTGGCCGACTTCGCAGAGGGTGAAGGCCACGCCTTCAAACGTGTCGTCGCGGCAGGTCGCGGCATCCGCCGCCTGCGCGCCAAGGCCCAGGAGGGCCAGAAGGATCAGCGTCGCGACGGGCCGCATCTCAACCGCCTTCTGCCCCGTCTTCATCCGCATCGGGCGCAAGGTCGCGCGCCACGGCGGGGTCCGAGAACATGCGCCGCGTGTCATCCAGGCGGTCGAAGGTCTCGTCCGGACGGAAGCGCAGGTCGGGCGCGTATTTCAGCGTCAGCCCCTGCGAGACGCGATGGCGCAGTTCCGCCTTGTTGCGGGCCAGTGCGGCGATGGCCTGATCCACGGGAACCGACCCCATCAGCGGCATGACATAGACAGTGGCGATCTTGAGATCGGGCGAGCAGGAGACCTCGCCCACGGTGATCGACATGGCGTTCAGCTCGGGGTCGTGGATTTCGGCCCGGTTCAGCACGTCAGACAGGGTGCGGCGGATCAATTCGCCGACGCGCAGCTGGCGCTGCGAGGGCCCATGGCCCGGGGTGGAGCGTTTGTTGGACATGATCCCGCAGATAGTGGTTTTCGCGCCGCCCCGCAACGGCGGGGTTTCGCCGCCTGCGGTTGGGCGCTAAAGCGGGACATGGCGACAGGGGGACGGACGATGGGCGAGCTGCCGGGGATCGTGATCACGGGCGTGTCGGGCCGTATGGGCCGGATGCTGACCGGGCTGGTGACCGCCAGCGAAAAGGCGCGGCTGGTGGCGGGAGTCGAGCGGGCGGGCCACCCCTGGGTCGGGCGCGATCTGGGAGAATGTCTGGGCGGCGCGGCCAATGGCGTGCCGGTGACCGACGACCCGGTCGAGGCCTTCGCGCGGGCGCAGGCCGTGCTGGATTTCACTTCGCCTGCCGCAACCGTGGGCTTTGCCGCCCTGGCCGCGCAGGCCCGCGCGGTGCATGTGATCGGCACGACCGGGCTGGAACCGGCGGATCTGGCGAAGATTTCCGCTGCCGCCCGCCATGCGGTGATCGTGCGCGCGGGGAACATGTCGCTGGGCGTGAACCTGCTGGTGCGTATGACGCAAAAGATTGCGGCCGCGCTGGACGAGGATTGGGATATCGAAGTGGTCGAGGCGCATCACCGGATGAAGGTGGACGCGCCTTCTGGCACGGCGCTGATGCTGGGCCGGGCGGCGGCCGAAGGGCGCGGGGTGGCGCTGGAGGAGGCGATGGTCTCGGGCCGCGACGGGATCACCGGGGCGCGCGGGCGCGGCACGATCGGCTTTTCGGCCATTCGCGGCGGCGACATCGTGGGCGAGCATGACGTGATCTTCGCCGCCGATGGCGAGCGGGTGATCCTGCGCCATGTCGCGACCGACCGGGCGATCTTTGCCCGGGGCGCGCTGCGCGCGGCGCTGTGGGGCCAGGGCAGGAAGCCCGGCGAATATGACATGATGGATGTGCTGGGATTGTAGGGGTCGCTCAGGGGCGGTCTAGAAATCGACCGCGATGCCCTTCTTTTCCCAATCGCCGAAGCGGACCGGCTCGGTCCCGTCCTTGCGGCCGCCCAGTTCGGGCGGCAGCCTGACATCGCCCTGCGCCTTGCGGCGCTCTTCGGCCTCGGCGAGCGCGCGCAGGGCTTCGGGCGGGAGTTCGGATTTCTCGGACATGAGGGCGGGTTCCTTCTGTCGGCACAGGTGATATAGGCCGCGCAGGCGGCAAGGGGAAGATCATGGCGGAAGGCGTGCAGGCGCGGGCGGCGGCGGTGGCGATGCTGAACGCGGTCTTGGGCGAGGGGCAGATGCTGGCGGATCTGGCCGATCCGGCGCTGGCCCCGGCCGACCGGGCGCGCGCGCTGCGGCTGGCGCAGGCGGTGCTGCGGCAGCTGGAACCCGCCGACAAGGCGCTGAAGCCGCATCTGCGCAAGGTGCCGCCCCTGCAGGTCCTGAACATCCTGCGGCTGGCGGTGGTGGAGCGGGCCTCAGGCGCGGCGGGGCATGGCGTGGTCAATGCGGCGGTCGAGATCGCCAAGCGCGGCGCGAAGACCCGGCATCTGGCGGGGCTGGTGAACGCCGTCTTGCGCGCGGTGCCCGAGGGGGCGCTGCCGGGTGTGCAGAAGCTGCCGCGCTGGATGCGCCAGCCGATGGTCCATGCCTATGGGCGGGACGCCGTGGCGGCGATCGAGGCGGTGCAGGCGGCGGAGCCGCCGCTGGACCTGACCTGTCGCGACGGGGCGGCGCTGCCCGAAGGGGTGGCCTTGCCTACGGGAAGCCTGCGGCTGGCTTCGGCGGGGCAGGTCTCGGCGCTGGCGGGCTATGCGGCGGGGGGCTGGTGGGTACAGGATGCCGCTGCCGCGCTGGCGGTGCGGCTATTGGCGCCCGAACCGGGCGAGGCGGTGCTGGACCTCTGCGCCGCGCCGGGGGGCAAGACGCTGCAACTGGCGGCGGCGGGGGCAGAGGTGACGGCGCTGGATATCTCGGCGGCCCGGCTGAAGCGGTTGCAGGAAAATCTGGCGCGCACCGGGCTGGCGGCGCAGGTCGTGGCGGCGGATGCGCTGGATTGGGCACCGGAGGGGCGGTTCGACGCCATCCTGCTGGACGCGCCCTGTTCGGCCACGGGGACGGTGCGGAGGCACCCCGAGCTGCCCTTCGTCAAGGACGGCACAGATGTCGCGGGGCTGGTGGATCTGCAGGCGCGGCTGATCGACCGGGCGCTGGGGTGGCTGAGGCCCGGGGGGCGGCTGGTCTATGCCACCTGCTCGCTGCTGCCCGCCGAGGGCGAGGACCAACTGGCGGCGGCGCTGGCGCGGCATCCGGGGCTGGCGGTGGAGCGGGCCGAAATCGCGGGCGTCGATCCGGGCTGGTGGGCCGAAGGCGGCGGGCTGCGGCTGCGGCCGGACTATTGGGCCGAGGCGGGCGGGATGGACGGGTTCTTCCTGGCGCGGTTGCGTGTCCCACGGTGAGACAGGCCGCGGGACAAGCAATATCAATGGCTTGGGTTTTCGATTTAACGGTTTGTTAAGGGACGGCGGCGCCAGCCGCGTCCGAAAAACGGACCGCGATCATCGGCCAGTCGCCTGACAGCGTCGCGGCATTCCCGGTCAGGATCAGGTCGTCGCGGGCGACGGGCCGGTCATTCACGGTGACGGGGCCAAGGGCGTAAAGTGCCAGCAGCCCGCCCGCCGCCAGCGCGTCATTCTGCACCACACGCACCTGCGGGCGCGGCAGGTGGGCGGCGGTCATCACGTTGAAATCGTCGGATTGCTGGCCCTCGGTCTCGCTTGCCATCACCGGCAGGTCGCCGGGAAATTCCACCGGGATCAATGGGTCGCAGCGCAGATCCAGCCCGGCGCCGGTCAGGCGGAAGCCGGGGCCGGACAGCACGGTCAGGTTGCGCGCGATGCCGGGGAAGACCGAGAAGGGGCCATCCTCGGTCACGGTGGCGCGGGACAGGCGGATCAGCAGCCGACCGTTTTCTTCGCGCCGCCACATTTCGATGGTGCGGCCCTTGCCGTTCTTCCAGGGCTGGATGGTGTAGTCGGCCGGGGTGAGGTGCTGCATTGGGCTTTGCCTGCGCGCTGTGTCATTCGGCGGGACGGGCCAACGCCGGCGGCGCGGTCAGCGGATCGGGGGCCAGTTCCTCGAAATCGAAATTGTCGAGGCGGCGGGCGCGTTTGGTGGCCTTGTCGGACGAGATCTTGATCTCTTCGATATCCTTGGCGGCCTGGCCGAAATGGCGATCCAGATTGTCGACGCGGGTCGAAAGCCGGTCGATATCGCCATAGAGCAACGACAGTTCCTTGCGGATCGCCCCGGCCTGTTCGCGCATGCGGGCATCCTTCAGCACGGCGCGCATGGTGTTCAGCGTCGCCATGCAGGTGGTGGGCGAGACGATCCAGACCTTGAGCGCGAAGCCTTCGCGCACCGTATCGGGGAAATTGGCGTGCAGCTCGGCATAGACCGCCTCGGAGGGCAGGAACATCAGCGCGCCATCGGCGGTTTCGCCGTCAAGGATATAGCGGTCGGCAATGGCGCGCAGGTGATTGCGAACGGATGTTCGCAAAAACTGCGCCGCTTCCTGGGCCTGACGCGGGGTCTCGGCGCGGCGCAGCGCCTCATAGGCCTCGAGCGGGAATTTCGCGTCAATGACGATGGGGCCGGGCGGATTGGGCAGATGGATCAGGCAATCGGCGCGGCGGCCGTTGGAAAGCGTGGCCTGCATCGTATAGGAATCCGACGGCAGGGCCTTTTGCACGATGTCATGCAACTGGATCTCGCCAAAGGCGCCACGGGTCTGCTTGTTCGACAGAATATCCTGCAATGACAGGACATTGCCCGAGAGTTTTTCGATATTGGCCTGGGCCTTGTCGATGGTTTCCAGCCTTTGCTGCAATTCGCCCAGGCTGCGCGCGGTGCGGGTCGAGGTGCCTTGCAGGGCCTCGGTCATCTGGCGCTGCACATCGGCGAGGCGGGTTTCCATCAGGCGAAGCATGTTCGACTGGCTGTGGGCCTGGGCTTCCGAGACATGGTGCAGCCCGCCGGTCAGGCGTTCCTGACCGTCGGACAGGGATTGCACGCGCTGGCCCATGAACATCAGCTCGCGCAAGAGCGGCTCGGCGCTTTGGGCGCTGCGGCGGGCGGCGCGCAGGATCAGGATCAGCGCCAGCGCCAGCACGAAAAGCGCGCCTGCCGGGATCAGGATCTCGGGCGCGGTCCAGGGATAGGTCTGTCCGAAAAGCGTGATCATCTTCTTCCGAACAACCGTTCGATATCGTGGAGTTTCAGTTCCACCCAGGTCGGGCGGCCATGATTGCACTGGCCGGAGGAGGGGGTTGCCTCCATCTCGCGCAGGAGTGCGTTCATTTCCTCGGGGCGCATCTGGCGGCCCGAGCGGACCGAGCCATGGCAGGCCATGCGCGACAGGACGGCGTCGATCCGGGCGCGGGTCAAGGCGCTGTGGCCCTGATCGGCCAGTTCATCAAGGATGTCGCGCAGAAGTGCCGCGCCATTGACCGCGCCCAGGATGGCGGGGGTTTCGGTCAGCGCCACGGCGGAACCGCCGAAGGGTTCGACAATCAGCCCGGCCTCGGCCAAGTGCGGCGCGGCAGAGAGGATCAGGCTGGCATCGGCGGGCGAAAGGGTGACGATCTCGGGGATCAGGAGCGGCTGGCGCGCGATGCCGGTCTGGGCCATCTGGCGTTTCAGCCGTTCGTAGACCAGGCGTTCATGCGCGGCATGCTGGTCGACGATGACGATGCCGGTGTCGGTCTGGGCGATGATCCAGTTTTCATGCAATTGCGCCCGGGCGGCGCCCAGGGGGAAGGATTGCGGAGGGTCCTCGGCGGTCAGCGGCGCGTCTTCGGGCGGGGGGGCCATGCGCGCCATCGGCGTCTCGGCAAAGCCGGGGGCGACGGCGGCGGGGGCCTGGAAGGCAAAGGCGCGGGCGAGGCTGGCCTGGGCGGGCGCGGGTTCGCGCGGGTATTCGGGGCGGAAGGCGGCGAGGGTTTCGGTCGCCACGGTGGTCGAGGCGCGGTGGCCCGCGCCAGCCAGGGCGGTGCGGAGCGCGGTGATGATGAGGCTGCGGGCGGCATCGGGTTCGCGGAAGCGGACCTCGGCCTTGGCGGGGTGGACGTTCACATCGACGCGCTGGGGATCGACGATCAGGTTCAGCACGGCGGCGGGGTGGCGGTCGCGCGACAGCACGTCGAAATAGGCGGCGCGCAGCGCGCCCAGAAGCAGCCGGTCGGTGACCGGGCGGCCATTGACGAAAAGATATTGCTGGGCCGAGGAGCCGCGCGAATAGGTGGGCAGGGCGGCATAGCCCGTCAGGCGAAGCCCGTCGCGGCTGGCGTCGATCGCCAGGGCATTGGCGGTGAAATCGGCCCCCAGAAGGCGGGTCAGGCGGCGGTGCAGCGCGTCGAAGAGATCGCCCTGTTCCGGGTCGAGGCGCAGGATTGCGCGCGGGCCTTCGGGCGTGACTTCGCTGAGTGTGAAGCCGACGGTCGGTTCCGCCATGGCGAGGCGCTTGATGACCTCATGCAAAGCCTGCGCCTCGGCCCGGTCGGTGCGGAGGAATTTCAGCCGGGCGGGGGTGGCGTGGAACAGGTCGCGCAGCTCGACCACGGTGCCGCGGGTCAGGGCGGCGGGGCGCGGGGCAGAGAGGCGGCCGCCATCGCAGGTGATCTGGGCGGCGTCCTGGCCCTGCGCGCGCGAGGTGATGGTCAGGCGTCCGACCGCGCCCAGCGAGGGCAGCGCCTCGCCCCGGAAGCCGAAGGAGCGGATGTCGAGCAGGTCGGAGCCGTCGATTTTCGAGGTGGCGTGGCGCGACAGGGCCAGCGGCAGATCTTGCGCCGTCATGCCGCAGCCATCGTCGGTGACGCGGATCAGGGTCTTGCCGCCATCGGTATAGTCGATGGAAATCCGGGTGGCCCCGGCATCGAGGGCGTTTTCCACCAGTTCCTTCACGGCGGAGGCCGGGCGTTCCACCACCTCGCCGGCCGCGATGCGGTTGATCGCCGCCTCGTCGAGCTGGCGGATCACCGGGCGGCCGGAATCGCCCGTGATTTTGGGGGTGTGAACGGTCATCCCACGATATGTAGCAGGCTGGGCCGAGTCGGGGAAGAGGAAGGGCGCCCGGTTTGATACGGGCGCCCTGCGCGAAGATGCGATGAAAATTCGGCTGCGATCACGGGGTCGGGGTCAGACCCACCGGCTGGCCCACCACGACGAAGCGCAGGTGGTCGGGCCGGAACAGGCGTGCCGCCACGCGCTTCACATCCTCAAGTGTCACCGCCTCGAGCTTGGCGTTGCGGGTGGCGATGTAATCGGCGGGCAGGTGGTCAAGCTGCATTCCGACCATGATCTCGGCGATGGGGCCGTTGCCGGAAAAGCGCAGGGCGTAGCTGCCGGTCAGATAGGTCTTGGTCTCGGCCAGTTCCTGTTCGGAGATGCCCTCGGCGGCGATGCGGGCCCATTCGTCCTGCACCACCTTCACCGCCGCGGCCACTTTGTCATTCGAGGCCGAGAACTGGCCCAGATACAATTCGCCCAGATCCATCGGCACAAGGTAGGTGCCGATGCCATAGGTCAGGCCGCGCTTTTCGCGCACCTCGCGCATCAGCCGGGCCGAGAAGCGGCCGCCACCCATGACTTCGTTCAGCACATAGGCGGCGAAGAAATCGGGGTCGTCGCGGCGCAGGCCTTCATGTCCGAAGAACACCACCGATTGCGGCGAGGGGAAATCCACCACGCTGATGCCGGGGGTCAGGGTCCAGGGGGCGGGGCCGGGTTGCGGCGTGCCGGTGGCGGGCAGATCGCCCAGCAGCTTGTCCAGCAGCTTGCCCAGATCCTCGGCCGAAATGTCGCCCGCCGCGCCGATCACCACGCGGTCGCGGGCGATGGCGCCTTTCCAGGCGGCAACAATATCGTCGCGGGTCAGGGCGGCGACGCTGTCGAGCGTGCCCTCGCCCGCCGTGGCATAGGGGTGGTCGCCAAAGGCCAGCGCGTCGAAGGTGCGGCTGGCGATGGTGCCGGGGTCTTTCTCGTCCGAGCGCAGGCCGGTCAGCACCTGTTCGCGCACCCGGTCGACCGCGTCCTGATCGAAGCGGGGCCTGGTCAGGGCCAGGGCCAGCAGGTCCACCGCCTGATCGCGGTTCTCGGTCAGGAATTTGGCCGAAACGCCAAAGCTGTCGCCGCTGGCGCTGAAATGGAAGCTGGCGGCCAGGCCGTCGCGCGCCTCGGCGAAGCCGCGACTGTCCAGATCGCCCGCACCTTCCTCGATCAGGCCGGACATCAGATAGGTCGCACCGCGTTTGCCCGGCGCGTCCAGCGAGGTGCCGCCGACGAAGCGGATCTCAAGCGCGGTGAAGGGGATGCCGTGGTCCTCGACCAGCCAGGCCTTGAAGCCGCCGGGGCTGGTGACTTCCTGGATCTTCACTTCGGCAAGGGCGGGGGCGACCAGCGCAAGGACCAGCGCGAAAGCGGCAAGGATCGGGCGGAGCATCACGGCGTCCCCTCTGCGGGCAGGTCTGCGGGCTGATCTCCGGCGCTGGCGGGCAGCGATTCCGCCGCGCCGGGCGCAGGGGCCTCGCCCGTGACGGGGGTCAGCCAGCCGGTGACGGCACTGTTGCGGTTGAAGACCTTGTGGGCGGCCTGCATGACATCGTCGATGGTGACGGCGCCCAGCACATCGTCGAAACCCTGGATATCCTCGATGGTCAGGCCGATGGTCAGTTCCTCGCCATACATGTTCGCCAGGCCCTGAATGTCGTCCTTGCCATAGATTTCCGAGGCGCGGATCTGGGTCTTGATGCGGTCGAAGGCGGCCGGATCGGGGCCCTTGGCCAGGAAGCCATCGACCGCCTTGTCCATCGCCGCTTCGGCATCTTCCAGCGTGACGCCGGGCGCGGGCACGACGTAAAGGCCGAAACTGCCGCTGTCGATCGCGGTGCCATCATAGAAGGCCGAGGTGTAGACAGCGGTCTGCGTGTCGAATTGCAGGGCGCGGGCCAGAACCGATGTCTGGCCCGATCCGCCCAGCAATTCGGCCAGGATCAGCAGGGCGGCGGCATCCTTCTGGTCGCCCGGATTGCGGGCGGGGGCCAGATACTGGCGGTAGACATAGGGGTTCGAGACCCGCTCGTCCGACAGGGTCAAGCGCCGTTCGGCCAGTTGCGGCGGCTCCTGTGGCCGGTCGCGCGGAACGATGCCGTCCGAGGGCTTGATCGGGCCATAATACTTCTCGGCCAGACGCTTGACCTCGGCCGGGTCGACATCGCCTGCGACGATCAGGGTGGCGTTGTTCGGCGCGTAATATTTGCGATACCAGGCCAGCGCGTCGTCGCGGGTCAGCCCTTCCATCTCGTGCCGCCAGCCGATGATCGGGATGCCGTAATGGCTGTTCATGTACAGGGCGGCGCGCATCTGTTCGCCCAGAAGCGCACCCGGATCGCTGTCGGTGCGCTGGGCGCGTTCTTCAAGGATCACCTGGCGTTCGGTGGTCACGTCCTCCTCGGTCATGCGCAGGTTGCGCATCCGGTCGGATTCCATGTCCATCACCATTTCAAGCCGGTCGGCGGCGATGCGCTGGTAATACGCGGTGTAGTCGTAAGAGGTGAAGGCGTTGTCATCGCCGCCCTGCGCCTCGATCATGGCCGAGAACTGGTTCGGCGGGATCTTTCCGGTGCCCTTGAACATAAGATGTTCCAGGAAATGCGCGATGCCCGATTTGCCGGGCACTTCATCGGCCGAGCCGACGCGATACCAGATCTGCTGCACGACCAGGGGGGCGCGGTGATCCTCGATCACCACGACATCAAGGCCATTGTCGAGCTGGAAGGTGGTGACGTCTTCGGCCAGCGCGGGGGGCGCGGCCAGCGCCGTCAGCAGGGCCAGGGGTCTGAGAAAGCGCATGGTTCCTCCGCAAGGGGCCGGCGGAAGGGCCGGGGAATTGATCCGGGCGAGAGGGGCTAGTTCTCGCCGTCACCCGGCGGCGGGGCCGAGGGGGTCAAGAGGCCCCGCTTGCGCCAATAGGCCAGCTCGCGCTGCTGGTCGAGCGACATATCGGCGTAAGCCTTGTAATAGACGTTCACATTAAAGAGACGCTCGAGGATGCGGCCATTGTTGTCGCGCCGCCAGTCAAGGTCTTCGGAGGCCAGCGTGGCGCGGATGCCGCTGGTCACGCCAAAGCGGCTTGCCTGGGCATAAAGCGCGGAATCGGCGGCGGGCACACCGCCCTGGATGGATTGCGGCTTGCCGCCCAGGGCGGCGATGGCATCGGCCTCGGGCGTGGGGTCGGTGCGGTTGGCGCCGCCCGGCGTGGGGGCGGGCAGGTCGGCAAGCGACTCGGGCATCGACAGCGCCTTGGGCGGCAGGATGGCGAATTCATCCGGGCCTTCGGTGGCGCGGAGATTCATCAACTCGGGCTCGCCCTTGGGGCCGCAGGCGGCAAGAAGCGCCAGCACCGCACATGTCGCGATGGCGGTCCCGCCCCGTCCTGTCCGCATTCGCCCTGCCTCCGCCGTTTCTTGCCCTGTCTTAGCGCATGTGTCCGGCCCCGTCACGGGGTCTTTCGGTCACGTTTCCCGCGCCTTGGCGGTTTTCCCGCCGGGGCGGGGCGGCCGGTGAAGAGGACAAGTCCGAAGGCCCCGGCGAAGATGGCGATGTCGGCGACGTTGAAGGCGAAGGGATTCTCGATGCCGCAGCAGGACATGTTGAGGAAATCCGCGACCGCGCCATAGGCGATCCGATCGATCACATTGCCCAAGGCGCCGCCGATCAGGATGCCGGCCGAGACCTGCACCAGGGTCGAGGGGTTGGTGCGGCGGACCCAGAGCCAGACCCAGGCCGAGATGGCCAGGGAAAGGGCGATCAGGACCCAGCGGGTCGCGCTGCTGTCGCCGGAAAACAGGCCGAAATTGATGCCGTAATTCCAGGCCATGCGGAAATTGAGGAAGGGGGGGATCACGTCGATCTCGCCCCGCTCGCGCAGGTTCAGGCCGTGGACGACCAGGACCTTGGTGGCCTGATCCAGCGCAAAGGTCAGCGCGGCGGTGAGAAGGGCGATCCGCATGGGCGTCAGTGCCGGAAATGGCGCTGGCCGGTCAGGACCATGGCCAGGCCCAGCCGGTCGGCGGCTGCGATCACGTCGGCGTCCTTCATGCTGCCGCCGGGCTGGATCACCGCTTTCACGCCATTGGCCGCCAGAACCTCGATCCCGTCGGCAAAGGGGAAGAAGGCGTCAGATGCGGCGACCGAACCGATGGCGGGGCTTTCGGGCAGGCCAAGGGCGGTGGCGATCTCGGCGGCCTTGCGGGCGCCGATCATGGTCGAATCGACCCGGCTCATCTGGCCCGCGCCGATGCCGACGGTGGCGCCGTCCTTGACATAGACGATGGCGTTGGACTTGACGTGCTTGGCGACCTTCCAGGCGAAGAACAGGTCTTCCAGCTCCTGCGGGCTGGGCGCGCGTTTGGTGACGACCTTCAGGTCGGCCGGGGTGATCGTGTCGACATCCGAATCCTGCACCAGAAAGCCGCCCGCGACCTGACGGAAGGATAGCACGCCCTTGCGCGGGTCGGGCAGGGCCTCGGTGGTGAGAAGGCGCAGGTTCTTCTTGGCGGCGAAGATCGCCTTGGCCTCGTCAGACGCGCCGGGGGCGATGACGACTTCGGTGAAGATCTTGACGATCTCCTCGGCGGTGGCGGCGTCGAGCGGCTGGTTCAGCGCGACGATGCCGCCGAAGGCGCTGGTCGTGTCGCAGGTATAGGCGCGCTGGTAAGCCTCGGTCAGCGTCGCGCCGCGGCCCACGCCGCAGGGATTGGCGTGCTTGATGATGGCGCAGGCCGGGCCCTGGCCCGCAAATTCCGCCACCAGTTCGAAGGCGGCGTCGGTGTCGTTGATATTGTTGTAGGACAGTTCCTTGCCCTGCCACTGTTTCGCGGTGGCGACGCCGGGCCGGTCGGACCCGTCACGGTAGAAGGCGGCCTGCTGATGCGGGTTCTCGCCATAGCGCAGGGTCTGGGCGAGCTTGCCTGCAAAGCTGCGGTGGCGCGGCGCCGGTTCGCCGATGGCCTGGGCCAGCCAGGTGGAGACGGCGGTGTCATAGGCGGCGGTGCGGGCATAGGCGGCCTGGGCCAGCCGCTGCCGGAAGGCCAGCGCCGTGGTGCCGGTGGTGCCAAGCTGGTCCAGCAGGCCCGCATAATCGGCAGGGTCGGTGACCACGGCGACGAAACCGTGGTTCTTGGCCGCCGCACGGATCATCGCCGGGCCGCCGATGTCGATATTCTCGATCAGCGTCTCGTAGTCGTCGGTCTTGGCCCTGGTTTCCTCGAACGGATAGAGGTTCACCACCAGAAGGTCGATCGGGCCGATGCCGTGCTCTTCCATCGCGGCCACATGGTCGGCCTTGTCGCGCAGCGCCAGAAGCCCGCCATGGATGCGGGGGTGCAGCGTCTTGACCCGGCCATCCATCATCTCGGGGAAACCCGTCACATCCGACACGTCGCGCACCGGCAGGCCCGCGTCGCGCAGCATGGACGACGAGCCGCCGGTGGACAGAAGTTCCACCCCCAGCCCGTGCAGGGCGCGGGCAAGATCAAGAAGGCCGGTCTTGTCCGAGACGGAAAGAAGCGCGCGGGTGATGCGGACGGAATCGGGCAAATCGGCCTCCGGTCAGATGGGAACCGGATCGTCCCGGTCCAGGTCGCGAATGGCGAGCGGAGTATCCTGTGCCTTGGCCAAGGTCCAGCCGATCCGCGTTTCAAGGTCGGTCACATGGCCGGAAAGGACGATCTGCCGCGCCGGGCGGGGCTGAAGGCGGCCTTTTTCCAGATAGACCGAGGCTTCGAGGGACAATTTCGCGCGCCCGTCATGGCGGAAGACCCAGATCTCGCCCGAGCGCAGCGCCATCGACACGGCATTGCCGCCCATGTCGAGCGTGGCGTCGACATCGGGATGCAGGTGGAAGCGGATGGCAAAGCCGATGCCACGCAGGTTGGTGCGGGCGATGGCCTGGTCAAGCTGGCGGCGTTCGGCGGCGGACAGCGCGGCCAGCGTGTCGGTGCCGCCCAGACGGCGGCCATCGGAGGAGAGGTGCAGTTCCCGTCCCGCCGTCAGGCCATGGCTGGCGGACCAGCCGTCATGCGCCAGATAGGTCAGCGCACCGTCGGCGCCCCCGGCATGGCGCAGCGCGGTGACGCGGGCGCATTCCTCAAGCCGTTCCGTCGCGGCCCCCTTGCCGAAACGCGACGAGGAAGACCCGCTCAGGCCAAGCGCCGAATGGGATTGGGTCGCCCGCCCCGCCAGCCGCCAGTCGCGGCCGAAGGGCAGGCCCGAGCCGCAATTGACGATCAGGGGGCGGCGGCCCGAGGTCAGCTCGAACGCGGCGGTCGAGGCATGGGCCGTGGCGCGCGCCGGGCCGTCGGGCGGGTTGGCGGCATCAAGGATCAGGCTGGTGCGGCCGCCGGACAGGCGGATGAAGCCCATGGCCTCGGTCATATGGCCGACCGGGCGCAGCGCGGCCGAGGCGGCAAGCGCCGCGTCAAGGCGGCCCTCCATTCCCTTGCCGCCGCCATGGAACCGCGCCAGCGCGCCATCGGCATGGCGCAGCACCCGCAGCGAGGGCGCGATGCGGTCGATGGTCTGGGCCAGTGCGGGCGGGATGGTCTGGTCGGCTTCGGACAGGGCGCGCAGGGCCCAGGTCAGCAGGGTCAGAACCTCGAGCAGTTCCTCGGGGTTGCGGGTGGGCAGGCCGCCCGAGGCGTCGATGCGCGCGGCGCATTCCCGGGTCAGGGCCTGAAGCGCGGCGGGGACGTGCCGTTCCATGCCCTTCAGCGCCAGCGACCCGATCAGAAGGCCGATCAGCGCCTCGAATCGCGGCAGGCCGGGCCGCGCGGCCCCGGCGCGGCGGGCCAGAAAGGCGACCTGCCGGGTCAGGGCGTCGAAATAGCCGTCATGGGCGGGCCTGTCGCGCGATTGCAGCAGGAAGATCGCGTGATGAACCCAGCGGATCACCCGCCGCCCGGTCAGATCGGGCGTCCAGCCCGGCCCCTGCCCCGCGCCGTAACGGGCGATCCAGTCGAGCGTCCAGTCCTGCGCCAGCGCGCGGGCTGGCAGGGTGCCCAGCGCGGCAAGGTCATCAAGCCAGGCGAAGCCCTGGGCCGCGGCGGCGAAGGCGGGGTCGGGTGGCGCGATCGCCCAGAGCGGCTGGCCCTTCGCCTCGGCCAGATGGCCCGCCAGAAGGATATTGCCCGCCAGAAGCTGCTTGCCGCGCGCGTAAAGCCCGATCGAGCGCGGTTCGGGCTGCGAGACGAATCCCTGCGCGGGCGTCTGGCGCCGCACGGCCCAGGCCGCAAAGCGGTTTGCCAGCCGTTCCCGGCCTGAAAGGATGCCGTCGCTGCCCATAAGCGGGATGGTCCTCTGCCTGCTCGCATGGCGTCCGGGTTGCGCCCCGGATCGGCAGGAAAGCTTAACGGCAGAGCCTGCCCCTGTCACGTCACCGCAATGTGTCGGCCCGACTTTCGGCGGACCGGGCCGGGGTCAGTGCAGGTGATCGACCCGTTCCAGATACTGTGCCAGGCGCCGGGTTTCGTCGAGCCAGCGGGTCACAAGGCGCGGATCATGCGGCGCGCTGTGGACACCTGCGGGGATCTCGCGCGCCAGAACCGCCTGCACCGCCATCGAGACCGGAACCGAGACCAGCCGCCCCATGGCCGAGCCGCGCGCATCGCCCCAGGCATCCATGGCCCAGGTCTGGTGAAAGACCGGGCGGCCGTCGCGTTCGGCCTTGAGCGCCACGAACAGCACCACGCGGTCGGGTTCGCCCGGCGCGTAGGAATTGGTCTTCAGCAATTCGGCGGCGACGGCGTTCAGCTTGGCATCCACCTCGGCCTGCGGCGCGCCTTCCAGACCCTCGACCGTGGCGAAGATGTCTTTCCAGGCCTCGGCCCAGCCGTTCAGCCGGATGGTGCCGCGCACGAAATCGCGCAGCTTCCAGGCGGGATCAAAGCGGTAGTCTTCGATGAAGGGCAGCGAATCGCGGTTCGGATAGACTTCGAAGGCCTCGGGCGTCGGCAGGGGGGCGACATATTCGGTGATCGCGTCCCAGGGCTTGGTGATGCGCAGCTCGGAAAAGGCCTTGAGCGAGCGCGAGGGCGAGCGCAGCGCCTTCAACACGCCCGCCGGCGCCCAGGAGAATTTATAGCGGAAGGGATTCGGGATCTTGGGGATGCCGCCGCAGTAAGAGGTGAAGGACAGCACATTGTCGGCATGACAGCCGGGCGCGGCGCGGTAGCGCGCCACCAGGTCATGCGCCATCAGATGGTCAAGGCCGGGATCAAGGCCGATCTCGTTCTGGCTGATCAGCCCCTTGGCGCGGAATTCGGCATCCAGCGCCTTCATTTCCGGCGCGATATAGCTGGACGACACGAAATGCGCGCCTTTCGACAGGCAGGCCCTGGCGATGGCGACATGCTGGTCGGCGGGCAGCATCGAGATGGCCACATCGCCCGGTTCAAGCGCGGCGGTCAGCGCGTCGAGCGTATAGGCGCGGATGTCGCTGGCGATATCGCCCACGGCTTCCTGCGCATTGGCGACGGTGCGGTTCCACACCACGACGGGAAGCCCCGCCTCGATCAGACGGCGAAGGCCGGGGCCGGAGGACAGGCCGGTGCCGCACCAATGGATCGTCATGTCGTGTCTCCCTTCACTACGGAAAGCGAATTCTCGGCGAAAAGTCGCGGGCAGGTCAAAGTTCGGCGCTGTGGGTCCGGTAATCGGCAAGCGCCCGCGCCCAGACGCCCGCGTCAAGATCGGTCAGCGACAGCAGCGTGGGCAGCAGCTGGGCGGCGTAATCCTGCGAGGATTCGACCGGCATCAACGAGGGCAGGTTGTCGATGGCGGTGACGTCCAGAACCGGGTTTGTGGCCACGCGCAGGGCGGGGTCTTCCCAGCCGGTCGTGCGGTCATAGACCTTGATCGGCGAGAAATCCGAGGTCGGGTCGCAGGCGATGTCGCCGATCACGGTCAGGGCGCGCGGATCGGTCTTGGCGCTGGCGGGCACGAAGACCGGGCAGCCGGGCCGGGCGAGGATACAGTTGAGGAAGATTTCATGCTGCAGGACTTCGGGGAAAGGCCCGCCCGAGGCGGTCTCGGCCATGTCCCAAAGCGTCGTGGCCACGCCCATTGCGGCGCACAAATCGGCGGCGCCGGTGCCGACGCGGCCCTTGGCGCCAATGATCAGGGCGCGCGGCCGGGCGGGGCCGGACAGGGCGGCGGCAAGCTGGTCCAGCAGTGCCGCCTTGGACGGCACCTTGGCGACCGGGCCGCAGATCGTGCCGCGCTGTTGCGCCGCCCAGCACAGAAGCGCGACGGCAGCCCCGGCATAGCCCGCCCAATAGCCGAAGGCGGCGACGCGGCGGCCGCTCTCGTCCACCAGATATTCCAGGTCATACAGCGCGCCGCCGCCCGCCTTGAAGCGTTGCAGCAGCACCTGCCCGGCGGGCTGGCCCTTGAAGGCATGGCCGAACATGATGTGGCGATGCGGCAGGGGCGTGCCGTCCTCGGGCAGTTCCTTGAGGCCGAAGATGATGGCGTCGCGCGGGGCCTGCGGCCAGGTATAGGGCGCGGCGATGGTGGCACCCGCCGCGCGGTAGCCGTCGATCGGGATGGCGCGGGTCGGGCTGTCCTCGACCGTGACCTGAAGTCCGGCGGCGATCAGGGCGGCGACGCCTTCGGGCGTGACGCCGACGCGTTCCTCATTCGGGCGCTGCTCGGCGCGGACCCAGAGATGTGTCATCCTGTCGTCTCCGATCATTTGCCCCGGAAACGCTGCGTTCCGGCATGGGCACTGGTCATGGCGCGGCGTTGATAGCAGAAAGGGGCGCGGGGGAAAGGGCGGATGAAGGGCAAGGCGGGCGTGAAGCGGCGGGTATTCCTGGCAGGGGGTGGGGCGATGGCCGCGGCAGCGGGGCTGGCGGGCTGGCGCGCGCTGCGCCCGCAGGCCGACCCCGCGCCGATGGCCGGTCTGGATGATGCCGCCTTCCGGGCGATCTATGCCGATCCGCCCGCCATCGTGCCGCCGGGGCGGGTCTATCATCTGGGCCATTCGCTGGTCGGCCCCGACATGCCGGTGATGCTGGCGGCGGCGCTGGGCCATGGCTTTGACAGCCAGATCGGCTGGGGCACATCCCTGCGCGACCATTGGCAGGACGAGGTCAAGGGCCTGGAGGCGACCCGGCCGGCAGACGAGGCGCTGGCGGGCGGCGGCTATGACGCGGTGATCCTGACCGAGATGGTCGAGCTGAAGGATGCGATCCGCTGGCACGGCGCGGCGGAGCATCTGGCGAAATGGGTGGCGCGGGCGCGTGCGGGCAATCCGCAGGCGCGGGTGCTGCTGTATGAGACCTGGCACCGGCTTGACGATCCGGCAGGCTGGCTGGAGCGGGTCGAGGGTGACCGCGCGGCGCTGTGGGAAGCGGCGCTCTTGCGCCCGGCTCTGGCCCAGGCGGGCGGGGTGATCCATGTGATTCCCGGCGGCCCGGTGCTGGCCGCGGCGGCGCGGGCGGCGGAAAGCGGGGCCCTGCCCGGCATCGCCGACCGGCGCGCCTTTTTCAGCGACGAAATCCATCCCGGCGATCTGGGGGCCTGGCTGATCGCGATGACCCATGCCGCCGTCCTGACCGGGCAAAGCCCCGAGGGCCTGCCTGCGCGGCTGCCGAAGCGCGACGGAACGCTGGCCGGTGCACCCTCCGATGCGGTGGCGGCGGCGCTTCAGCGTCTGGTCTGGTCCGGGGTGACGGCCTATCCGCCCACCGGCGTCAGGGCGGGGTAGCGGATGTCGGTGCTGGCGCTGCTGTCAAAGATCCTGTTCATCGGCCATTCGCTGGTCGGCCCCGACCTGCCCGGCATGGTCGAGCGCGGTCTGGCCGCGATGGGCGAGGCGCGCGAGGTGCAGGCCCAGATCATCAATGGCGCGCCCCTGGCCTACAATTGGGACAACAGCACCCGGGCCGAGGGGGTGGATGGCCGCGCGGCCTTGGCGCTGGGCACGGTTGGCGACCTGATCCTGACCGAGGCCCAGCCCATCGCCGCCCATGTGCAATGGAGCGACACGGCAGGCCTTGTCGCGCGCTGGGCAGATGCGGCAAAGGCGGCGAATCCCGAGGCGCGCGTCTGGCTTTACGAAACCTGGCCCAGCTTCACGCCGAAGCCCGATGAGGTGAATGCGGATCTGCCCTGGCGGCTGCGGATCGACGAGGAATTTCCGCTCTGGGTCGAGGCGGCGGGAGATCATGCCCAGATCATCCCGGCGGGGCAGGCGATGGCGCTGCTGGCCGACGAGATCGAGGCGGACCGGGTGCCGGGGCTGACGGACATTGCCGAGGTCTTCGCCGACGACATCCATCTGAACGGGCGCGGCTTGTACTTCGTCGCCATGGTGCAGATCGCGGCCCTGACCGGGCGTTCACCCGAAGGGCTGCCGGCCAAGCTGGTGCGGGTCTGGGAAACCCGCGAGGCGGTGATCCCCGACGATCAGGCGGCGGCCTTTCAGCGCATCGCCTGGGCGGCGGTCGAAGGGCTGCCCGCGAAGATCGCCGCGGCGGGCAAGCGGGCGGAAATGGCGCCCGGGCCGGATCAGCCCGCAGCGCCCGCCCCTGCGCCCAAGCCCGGCTTCGTGCCGGTCACCAACCCCGCGCTGACCCTTGGCCTTGCCGGGATCGCCGACTGGTCGGTCCAGCTACCCTTCCTGGACCAGATGAAATCGGCCCGGCCCTGGATCGCCCATCGCGGCGGCGGCTGGGGCGGCTGGGAAGAAGCCGATCTGCGCGCGGCAGGCGCGCTGGATGCCGAGGGCTGGCCGGTATTCCTGCCCGACGGCGTCACCGGCATTTCGACCCTTGTGCTGACCGACCTGCCGGAAGACGCGGCGGGGGCGGCGGGGCGCTATCTGGTGCGCTGGCAGGGCAAGGGCGTGCTGAGGATCGAGGGTAGGGCGCAGGACCTGCGGGCCGAGGGTGGGCGGGCGACCTTTGCCTTCACGCCGGGCGCAGGCGCGGTGATCCTGACCATTTCCGCCACCGACCCGGCCGATCCGATCCGCCATATCTCGATCGTGCGCGAGGACCGGGCGGCCGAGATGGACGCGGGCGGGGTCTTCAACCCCGACTGGCTGGCGCGGATCGAAGGGGTGCGTGGCATCCGGTTCATGGACTGGATGGCCACCAACAATTCCACCCTGTCGCGGGCGGCGGACCGGCCCCTGCCCACGGACTATTCCTGGGCGCGCAAGGGCGTGCCGGTCGAGGTGATGGTGGCCCTGGCCAACCGGCTGAAGGCAGAACCCTGGTTCACCCTGCCGCATCTGGCCGATGACAATTTCATCCGCATCTATGCGGGCATCGTCGCGCGCGATCTGGACCCCGGCCTGCGGGCCTGGGTGGAACTGTCGAACGAGGTCTGGAACCCGCAATTCGCCCAGAATGCCTGGGCCAACCAGCAGGCACTGGCGCGCTGGGGCGTCGATGGCGCGGGCTGGCAATATTACGGGGTGCGGGCGGCGCAGGTGATGGATCTGTGGTGCGCCACCATGCCCTGCGACCGGGTGGTGCGGGTGATTTCAACCCAGACCGGCTGGAAGGGGCCGGAGGCCGAGATGCTGGCAGCACCCCTGGAAGTGGCGCGGGGCGGCAAGGCGCCGGTTGAAAGCTTCGATGCCTATGCGGTGACCGGCTATTTCTCGGGCCTTCTGGGCGCCGAGGCCAAGCAGGCCACGCTGCATGGCTGGATCGCGGACAGCGAAGCGGCGGCCAAGGCAGGGGCCGAGGCGGCGGGGCTGACCGGGCGGGCCGAGGCGCAGCATATCGCGGCGCATCGCTATGACCTTGCCGTGGCGCTTGCGGCGGCGGAACTGCGCGACGGCAGCACGACGGGCACGCCGGAGGACACGCTGGCGCAATTGCTGGGCGACACGCTGCCCTATCAGGCGCAGGTCGCTTCGGCGCATGGGCTTAGGCTGGTGATGTATGAAGGGGGCACGCATGTCGTGGGATATGGCCCCATGGTCGAGGATCAGGCCCTGACCGATTTCTTCGCGGCGCTGAACTTCTCGCCCGAAATGGGGGCGCTATACGGCCAGCTTCTGTCGGGCTGGGCGGGGCTGAGCGATCAACCCTTCAATGCCTTCGTCGATATCTACACGCCGAACAAATGGGGAAGCTGGGGGGCGCTGCGGCATCTGGGCGACGAGAATCCGCGCTGGCTGGCGCTGGCGCGGGGCTGCGATCCATGCTGACAGCCGCGCGCCCCGCACCGGCCCTGAGCGTGATCATCCCGGCCTCGAACGAGGAAGGCTGGATCGGGCGCTGCCTGGCGGCGGTGTTGGCCAGCGACCCCGTGCCGGCCGGTGCCGAAGTGATCGTGGTGGCCAATGGCTGCCGCGATGGCACGGCGGACGTGGCGCGGGGCTTTGCGGCGCAGGCGCAGCAGGCGGGTTGGAGCTTGACCGTGATCGAGCGGGAAAAGGGGTCGAAGCCCGGGGCGCTGAATGCAGGCGATGCCGTGGCGCGGGGGGAATGCCGGGCCTATCTTGATGCCGATTGCGTGGTGACGCCCGGGGTGATGGCGGCGCTGGCGCGGGCTCTGTCCGGCGAAGCGCCGCGCTACGCCGGGGCGACGCCGGTCGTGCCGCGCGCCCGGTCCGCCCTGACCCGCGCCTATGGCCGGTTCTGGCAAAGCCTGCCCTTCGCCCGCAGCGTGGCGCCCGGCTATGGGCTGTTCGCGGTGAATGCGGCGGGGCGGGCGCGCTGGGGGGAATTCCCGCGCATCATCTCGGACGACACTTTCGTGCGGCTGCAGTTTCAGCCCGAAGAGCGGGTGCAGGTGCCCGACCGCTATGACTGGCCGATGGCCGAGGGCCTTGCCGCGCTGGTCAAGGTGAGGCGGCGGCAGGATGCGGGCATGGCGGAAATCGCCGCCCTGCATCCAGGGCTGCTGGCGCGCGAAGGCAAGGCGCGGCTGACCCTGCCGGGACTGGCCGGCCTTGCCCTGCGCGATCCGGTCGGGTTCTGCGCCTATGGCGCGGTGTCGCTGGCGGTGCGGCGCAGGCGCGGCGGGGCGGAGTTCACGCGGGGTCGGTCCTAGGCATCTGCCGCTGTCGTGCGGCAGGCCCACTGAGGTCTTCCGCCCCCGGAGGATATGTGGGCCGAGATGAAGGGTGGATCAGCGGGGCGTCAGGGGCGACCGCCCGAGGCGAAAAGTGCCGCGAGTTTTTCGGCCTCTTGCGTGATGTCGTGCCGGGCAAGAACGACGGCGCGGGCATTCTGGCCCATCTCGGCCAGCCTGTCGCGGGGCAGGGCATCGGCGGCGGCGATGGCCTGGGCCAAGGCATCGGCATCGCCGGCCGGGACCAGCCAGCCGGTTTCGCGCGTGACCAGTTCGGGCACGCCCATGATCGCCGAGGCGATGGCGGGCCGACCGGCGGCAAAGGCCTCCATCACCACCATGGGCAGGCCTTCGGCGAAAGAGGGCAGGACAAGCGCATGGGCGCGGGCAAGCTGGTCGCGGACCTCGGTCTCGTCCAGCCAGCCGGTCAGGGTGACATGGGCAGAGAGGCCGAGCCGGGCGATCTGCGCCTCGATCAGCGGGCGGAACGGCCCCTCGCCGATCAGCGTGAGATGCAGGTCGGGCACGCGGGCCAGGGCGGCAGGCAGCGCCTCGACCAGCAGGGGAAAGCCCTTCTGTTCGGCGAGCCGCCCGATGGCGACCAGCCGCAGCGGGCCGCCGGGCAGGGGCGCGGGTTCGGGAAAGCGCCAGGGTTCGATGCCGCAATGGACGACATGCAGCCGGTGCCAATGCGCCACATCGGCCCAGCGGCACAGTTGCGCCCGGCCATAGGAGGAGATCGCGACGGTGAAGGCGGCGCGGGCGACCTTTTCGCCCAGGGAATGGCCCCGGGGGGCATCGAATTCCTCGGGCCCATGGGCGGTGAAGGAATAGGTCAGCCCGCCGATTTCCGCCGCGAGCATGGCGACGGTGGCGGAATTCGTGCCGAAATGGGCATGGATATGGGGCAGGCGGTCCTCATGGCAGCGCCGGGCCAGATGCGCGCCTTCCAGCCAATAGACCAGATGGCGCAGCCGACCGCCGGTGCCTGGCGCGCCATCGCCGTCCTTGGCCCCGCAGGCCAGGGCCAGCCGCAGGGCGCGCAGCGCGGGCAGCGGGCGGCGGGCGGCAAAGGGCAGGGCGCTGCGCATCAGCCGCCAGAGGCCGGGCTTGAGGATATACTCCGTGCGCGCCTGTTCGGCGATATCGCCGGGATCGGCCAGCCGGTCGGGGGCGCTGCGCAGGGCGAAGCGCTGGATCTGCCAGTCCATGCGCTCAAGCGCCTGGATCTCGCGCCGAATGAAGGTGTGCGAGGGCAGGGGGTAGGTGTTGACCAGATAGGCGAGTTTCACGGCACGGGCTTTCAGCGGCAGAGCAGAGCGGGCAGCGCCGGGGCAGCGGCGGTGGCAGCATTGGCAGCCCGGCGGACACAAGCAAGGGGGCAGCGGTTGGCGCGGAGCACGGCACGGCGCAAGCGTTGCATCGCTGCCGCTGGCGCCGAAATGGAGAAATGTCAGGAAGGTGCCACGTCCCCGCCATGCCGCCGTGCCTTTTCTTTGATCGGGAAGCTTCCTAGGGTCGCCACAGGGCGTGGCAGGCAGGACAGGACGGTCGATGCAAGGGGCAATGGGCGGCAGGGGGCTTTTCGGCCGCGCGCTGAGCGGCGGCGCGCTGACCGCTGGCTCATATGCGATCAGCCAGGCGCTGCGGCTTGCCTCGAACCTTGTCCTGACGCGGCTTCTGTTCCCCGAAGCCTTCGGCGTGATGGCGCTGGTCTCAGTGGTGCTGATTGGGCTGGCGATGTTTTCCGATACCGGGATCGGCCCGGCGATCAGCCGTTCGGCCCGCGGCGACGAGCGCGGCTTTCTGGATACGGCCTGGACGATCAATGTGGTGCGGGGCCTGCTGCTGTGGCTGGTGACCTGCGCCGTGGCCTGGCCGGTGGCGCGTTTCTATGCCGCGCCCGAACTGGCGCAGCTTTTGCCTGCCGCCGGGCTGACCCTGCTGATCGCGGGTTTCAACCCGACGCGGATCGACACGGCGAACCGGCATCTGATGCTGGGGCGGCTGACGGCTCTGGACTTGCTGTCGCAGGCGATCGGCATCCTGGCCATGGTGATCCTGGCGGCGGCGATGCGGTCGGTCTGGGCCCTGGTGATCGGGGCGCTGATCGGTTCGGGCGCGAAGCTGGTGCTGTGCTGGCTGTTCCTGCCGGGCGAGGCCAACCGTTTCGCCTGGGACCGCGCCTCGGGGCGCGAGCTTCTGCATTTCGGCAAGTGGATCGTCTTGTCTTCGGCCTGCGGGTTCCTGCTGTCGCAGGGCGACAAGGCGGTTCTGGGCGCGCATCTGAGCCTTGCGGATCTGGGCATCTACAATATCGGTTATTTCCTGGCCTCGTTCCCGATGCTGCTGGCGGCGGCGGTGGTGTCGCGGATCATGATCCCCCTCTATCGCGATCATCCCCCCGCCGCCTCGGCCCAGAATGCCGCGCGGCTAGCGCGGTTGCGGCGCGCGATCTCGGTCGCGGTGCTGGCGATGCTGGCGGCGATGGCGGTGGCGGGTGGCCCTCTGGTCGCGCTGATGTATGACGCGCGCTACCATACGGCGGGAATACTGGTGACGGCCATTGCCATGGCGCAGATGCCCGCCGTGGTCGGGCTGACCTATGAACATTCGGCGCTGGCGGCGGGGGATGGCCGGGGGTTCTTCCTTCTTCAGGCGGCCCGGGCCACGGTGCAGACCCTGGCCTTCCTGATCGGGGTGCAGCTTGGCGGCCTGGGCGGGGCGCTTGCCGCGCAGGGCCTGGCCCTGACGCTGGTCCATCCGCTGATCGCGCGGCTGGCCTGGCGGCATGGCGCCTGGGACATGCGGCATGATGCGCAGATGTTCGCGCTGGTTGTGGCGCTGATAGTGGCATTGGCGATGGCCTATGGCCCGGAAATGCTTGAACTTGTGACGTAAGGATTGGGCAAGCCGCGCAAGCTGCGCTATGGGTTCCAGGCCCCGCCCGAGGTGAGAGAGACGATGGATGTGACGCCGACCGACCTGACCGAAGTGCTGATCCTGACGCCGCGCCGCTTTGGCGATGCGCGGGGCTGGTTCAGCGAAACCTTCAACGCCGCGCGCATGGCCGAGGCCGGAATCGCCATTGACTGGGTGCAGGACAACCATTCCATGTCCGCCGCCAAGGGCACGCTGCGCGGCCTGCATTACCAGCGCCCGCCGCGCGCGCAGGACAAGCTGGTGCGCTGCACGCGCGGCGCGATCCTGGACGTGGCGGTGGATTTCCGCGCGGGATCGCCGCGTTTCGCGAAATGGGTGGCGGTCGAGCTTTCGGCCGAGAACGGGCGGCAGTTGCTGGTGCCCAAGGGCTTTCTGCATGGTTTCGTGACCCTGACCGAAGATGCCGAGGTGCAGTACAAATGCAGCGATCTCTATGCGCCCGATTGCGATGGGGCGGTGCGCTGGGATGATCCGCAGATCGGGGTGGACTGGGGCGTGACCGCGCCGGTCCTGTCGGACAAGGATCGCGTGGCCCCGCTTCTGGCCGAGGCGCCGCGGCCATTTGTCTGGGAGGGCGGCAAGTGAAACTTCTGGTGACAGGGGGCGCGGGCTTTATCGGCAGCGCGGTGGTGCGGCTTGCCGTGGCGCGCGGGCATGAGGTGGTGAACCTGGATGCGATGACCTACGCGGCCTGCGCGGCGAATGTCGCCGCTGCGGCGCAGTCGAACCTTTACAGTTTCGAGAAGGCCGATATCCGCGACCGGGTGGCGCTGGACGGGATCTTCGCGCTGCACAATCCCGATGCGGTCATGCATCTGGCCGCCGAAAGCCATGTCGACCGCAGCATCGACGGGCCGGCCGATTTCATCGAGACCAACATTACCGGCACGTTCAACATGCTCGAGGCCGCCCGCGCGCATTGGCAGCGGCAGGGTCGACCGGCGGGTTTCCGCTTCCACCATATCTCGACGGACGAGGTTTTCGGCTCGCTGGGCGCCGACGGCCAGTTTACCGAGGACACGCCCTATGATCCGCGCAGCCCCTATTCGGCGTCCAAGGCCGCGAGCGACCATCTGGTCCGCGCCTGGCATGAAACCTATGGCCTGCCGGTCGTGCTAACCAATTGCTCGAACAATTACGGGCCCTACCACTTTCCCGAAAAGCTGATCCCGGTCGTCATCCTGAACGCGCTGCATGGCAAGCCGATCCCGGTCTATGGGCGAGGCGAGAATGTGCGCGACTGGCTCTATGTCGAGGATCACGCCGATGCGCTTCTCTTGGTGGTGCAGAAGGGCAAGGTCGGGCGCAGCTACAATATCGGCGGCGAGAATGAACGGCGCAACATCGACCTGGTCCGCACGATCTGCGCGCTGCTGGACGAGATGAAGCCGAAGGCGCAGGGGTCATATGCCGACCAGATCACCTTCGTGACCGACCGCCCCGGCCATGACGCGCGCTATGCCATCGACCCCAGCCGCATCCGAGAGGAACTGGGCTGGCGACCCTCGGTCACGGTCGAGGAAGGGCTGCGCCGCACGGTGCGCTGGTATCTGGACAATGAGGCCTGGTGGCAGCCGCTTCTGGCACGCAAGGGCGTGGGCGAAAGGCTTGGAAAGGGCTGATGGACGAGCTGTTCTTCATCGCGTCCAAGACCCTGGGCATGGCGGCGCGGGTGGAAACCTGGCTGGTCCTGCTGTTCGGGCTGGGGCTTCTTGGCCTGTGGCGGGGCAGGCTGCGGCTGGCGCGCTGGGCGCTGTCCTTTGGCTTCGCGGCGCTGTTGGCGATCACCGCCTTTCCGCTGGCGACGCCGCTGCTGGCCAGTCTTGAACTGCACTATCCGCCCAACCCGGCGCTGCCCGAAAAGGTGGACGGGATCATCGTGCTGGGCGGGGCCGAGGATGTGGGCGCCTATGCCCGCTGGAAGCTGGTAGGGCTGAATGCGGGCGGCGAGCGGATGACGGCGGGGGTCGAACTTGCCAGACGGTTTCCAGACGCAAAGCTGATCTTCACCGGCGGCACGGCCAGCATGGTCTATGATGATGCGCATACGCTGCCTTCGGCGATGACCCGGACCCTATGGCTTTCGCTGGGCGTGCCAGAGGCGCAGATCGTGCTGGAAGACCGCTCGCGCAACACCTCGGAAAACGCCATCTTCACGCGTGAGCTGATTCAGCCGCAGGAGGGGCAGGTCTGGATCTTGGTCACCAGTGCTTTCCACATGCCGCGCTCGATGGAGACGTTCCAGCGCAATGGGTGGACCGGGCTGATCCCCTGGCCGGTCGATTTCCGCTCTGGCAACCAGACCTTCCGCCTCGATTGGCGGCTGGATGACCATCTGCAGGACGCAGATGTGGCGCTGAAGGAATATCTTGGCCTTCTGGCCTATCGCTGGGCGGGGAAGTGATGCGGATACTGGTTTTCGGCAAGACGGGGCAGGTGGCGACGGAACTGGCGCGGCGGCTGCCCGAGGGGGTGACGGCGCGGTTTCTGGGCCGGGACGAGGCCGACCTGTCCGACCCGTCGGCCTGCGCGGCGGCGGTGAAGGCGGCGGAATGCGATCTGGTGATCAACGCTGCCGCCTGGACGGCGGTGGACAGGGCCGAGACCGAAGAGGATGTGGCCACCATGGTCAACGGCGCGGCGCCCGAGGCGATGGCGCTGGCGGCGGCGGACCGGGGCCTGCCCTTCCTGCATGTCTCGACCGATTACGTCTTTGACGGCGCGGGCGACACGCCCTTCCGCCCCGAAGACCGCACCGCGCCCCTGGGCGCCTATGGCCGCTCGAAACTGGCGGGCGAGGTGGGCGTGCGCGCGGCGGGCGGGCCGCATCTGATCTTGCGGACAAGCTGGGTCGTGTCGGCCCATGGAGCGAATTTCGTGAAAACCATGCTGCGGCTGGGGCGCGAGCGCGACAGCCTGAACGTGGTGGCCGACCAGATCGGCGGGCCGACCCCGGCGGCGGCGATCGCCGATGCGCTTTATGCGGCGGCACGGGCCATGCGGCAGGGCGCGCTGGGCGGCACGCATCATTTCGCGGGCGCGCCGGATACAAGCTGGGCAGATTTCGCGCGCGCGATCATGGCGCGGGCGGGCCTGCCCTGCGCGGTGAACGACATTCCGACCAGCGCCTATCCCACCCCGGCGCGCCGCCCGGCCAATTCGCGGCTGGACTGCGCCGCCTTCACCGCCGCTTTCGGCGTGGCGCGGCCCGATTGGCGGGCCGGTCTGGACGACATTCTCAAGGAGCTGATCCAATGACCCAGCGCAAGGGCATCATCCTGGCGGGGGGCTCGGGCACGCGGCTCTGGCCGATCACCATGGGCGTCTCGAAACAGCTTCTGCCGGTCTATGACAAGCCGATGGTCTATTTCCCGCTCTCGACCCTGATGCTGGGCGGCATCCGCGAGATCGCGATCATCACCACGCCGGACGACCAGCCGCAATTCCGCCGCCTGATGGGCGATGGCAGCCAATGGGGGCTGCGCTTCGAATGGATCGTGCAGCCCAGCCCCGACGGTCTGGCGCAGGCCTATCTGCTGGCCGAGGATTTCCTGGCCGGCGCGCCCAGCGCCATGGTTCTGGGCGACAACATCTTCTTCGGCCATGGCCTGCCCGAAATGCTGGCCACGGCGGATGCGCGCGTGGCGGGCGGCACGGTCTTCGGCTATCACGTCGCCGATCCCGAACGCTATGGCGTGGTCGATTTCGACGCGCAGGGCAAGGTCAGGGGCATCATCGAAAAACCTGCTGTACCGCCGTCACATTTCGCGGTGACGGGGCTTTACTATCTGGACGGGCGTGCGCCCGCGCTGGCGCGCGCCATCAAACCCTCGCCGCGCGGTGAGCTGGAAATCGTCGATCTGCTTGAGGTCTATCGCGCCGAAGGCAGCCTGTCGGTCGAACGGATGGGCCGGGGCTTTGCCTGGCTGGACACCGGCACACATGCCAGCCTGCTGGATGCAGGCAATTTCGTGCGTACTCTGGAAGAGCGGCAGGGCCTGCAGGTCGGCAGCCCCGACGAGATCGCCTATCGCCAGGGCTGGATCGACCGGGCGGCGCTGGCGGCGCGCGGAAAGCTGTTCGGCAAGACCGCCTATGGCCGCTATCTGGCGGGCGTCGCCGCCGAGTAGGGCAGACCCGGCGAGCGGCCGGTGCTTCGGCGACTGTTGCCGCCAGGGCAACAGTGCGTCTGTCGTTTCTGGCGGCCCTTGGCGGCGCGGACGCCGTTGGCTCTTCGGCGGGCCCGCCGAATCGCTGCCGCCGTTTTCGGCGATCAGCGTCGTCGAACTGCCCAATCCGCAACCAAACTGCCTGCCGCCATGTAGCATGGCCCGTCGACGGCAGAACAAACTGGGCAAGATTGTGGCGTCTCTGTGCAGTTCTTCTGTTTTATCCCGTAGCTTCTTTCCGGGGCGGATGAGTAGAATAGGACATGGCGGCGAAAAGATCGGATGCCAGAGATGCTTTCTAGATTTGTCGTTCCCTTTTTCCTGAAACCGTTGCGCGCCTGCGGCGTTTGCTTGGCGAACAGAGTTCAAGAGCGCGCATTGTTCGTGGAAGATCTACAATGACGATCAGTATTCCAGACTTCACCCGCGATACTGATGCGGGTGGCCTGCATCGCAAGGATATTGGGCAGGCGGCGGCTTCTGTGGAAGTCGCGGTCCCCGTAGTGGCGGCTTCGGGGGTCTATCGCAGGGTTTTCAAGCGCATGATCGATGTGGCCGCGGTGCTTGCCGCGGTTCCGGTTGTCGTTCCGGTGGTGGCGGCGCTGGCCCTTGTGGTCGCGCGTGACGGCGGCAAACCCTTTTATGTGCAGCAGCGCGTCGGGCGGAACGGGCGCATCTTTCGGATGTGGAAGCTGCGCAGCATGGTCAGCCAGGCCGATCAGCGGCTGGAGGATTATCTGGCCGCGAACCCGGCGGCGCGGGCGGAATGGGACGTGACGCAGAAGCTGCGCAACGATCCGCGAATCACGCGGTTCGGCACCATGTTGCGGCGCAGTTCGCTGGACGAGCTGCCGCAGCTGTGGAACGTGCTGAAAGGCGATATGAGCCTGGTCGGCCCGCGGCCGATGATGCCCTGCCAGCGCGAGCTGTATCCGGGGGCGGCCTATTACCGGATGCGGCCCGGCGTGACCGGATATTGGCAGATCGCCGACCGCAACCGCAGCACATTCGAGGCGCGGGCGGCCTTTGATGCCGCCTATGAGGCCGATGTTTCGCTGGCGACCGACCTTCGGGTGCTCGGGCGCACGGTTTCGGTCGTGCTTCAGGGAACCGGCTGCTAGGCGATCTGCGCCGACCGGGTCGGTCCAGAGGACGTGACCCGACGAAAGAATGCCGTCTTACCCGCGCGCGCTGGCCGGGCGGTGGTGGCCGCCGCTGTCGTGCCCGGGCTTGGCCGTTGGCAGGCCCAGATCCGGCAGGGCGATGACCGCGCGCAGCCCAAGCTGCCGTTCAAGCTGGGCCGAGGTGCGCACGACGGGCTTCAACTGATCAAGGAACAGGGCCAGGACGAAGGCCAGCAGGACCGATCCGATCGCCCCCGCCAGGAACAGCTTCTTGCCGCCCGAACCCATGGGATGCTCTGGCGTGATGGCGCGATCCAGCAGCGCCAGCCGGTCGCCCTGCTGCCTCTCGGCCAGACGCAGCGCGGTTTCCGCATCGTCCAGCCGGGTCTGCACCGCCGCAAGACTGCCCTGTGCCAGCGCCAATTGCCGTTCCAGCCCGGCCAGGCCGCGCTCGACCTCGGGCTGACGCGTGCCTGCGGCCTGCAAGACGTCGCGCCGCGCCACGACCGAAGCCCGCTGTTCGCCCAGAACCGCGATCTGGCTGGTCAGCTCTTGCAACCGGCGCTGTTCGGTCGCCCGCAGATCGGTGCGCAGCGACAATTGCCGCTGCTCTTCGGTCAGGGCGACAAGCTGCTGGTCCAATTGCCGCAGATCGGCCTCGATGCTGGCGATCTCGTCGCGCCGCGCATCGGCGCCTTCGGGCAGGGCGTCGCTGTTGGTCTGCTTATAGGCCGCGATATCGCCATCCAGGGCGGCGACCTGCCCGCTGAGTCGGGTTTCCTCTTCGCGGTAGAAGGCCAGCGTGTCCTGCGCCCGCGCCATCTGCCCCGCTGCCGCCATGTCAAGAACGCCCTGCGCCAGGTCATTGGCGATCCGGGCGGCTTTTTCGGCATTCTGATCATGGGCGGTGACGATGATCGCGGAAATCTGCGCCGGCTGGCCATAGGCCTGATTTCCGGCGCTGGCCACGCCCTCGATGCGGATCGCGGCGCGCAGAAGCGCGGTCCGCTCTTCGTCCGACAGGGCGGGCAGGTCGGCATAGAGGCCCTGACGCGCGATCACGGCCAAAAGCGCCTCGCGCGTGGTCAGCCGCTGTTCGATCGCTTGCAGCATCTGGGCCGAGCCGCCATTGGTCGCCTCCAGCCCGATCTGCGCGCCCTGGGCCTGGATCACGGCCGTGGCCTCATAGCTGTCGGGCCGCGTCTTCGCCAGCGTGGCCGACAGGGCAAGGCCCAGGACCAGGACGGCAAGCATCACCCAGAACCGCCGGGTCAGGAAATTGAGCAGGTCCTCGAGGGTCTGGAGCTGGCCCATGTCAGTGCCCCCGCCGTGGCGCGGCACGGGTCAGGGCGCGGTCCTGCGCGCGGTTCATCACGACGCCCAGAAGCGGGAACCGGCCTTCCAGAAGGTCTTCGGCGGCCCTGATCTGTTGCGCGGTCGATCTGGTGCCGTCGACGACCAGAAGCACGGCATCGACCTGCCCGGTCAGCGAGATGACCTCGTCCGAAGTCAGGACGGGCGGCGTGTCGAGGATGATGATGTCAGGCTGGAGAAATTCGGCCAGTGCGCCAAGCGCATTGGCGAATTCCGGGTCCTGGATCAGTTCCGACGCGCGGGCAACCGGCGCGCCGTTCAGGGCCAGCGCCAGGTTGCGGCCGATGCGGCGGAAATGGCTTTCCATCGGCTGCTCGCCCCGCAGGTAATCGGCAAGGGGCCCGATGCCCTCAAGCCCGAAACGGCCGGCGAGATCAGGTTGCCGCAGGTCGAGGTCGACAAGCACAGTCCGGCAGGACGGCAAGCGGGCCAGCGCCAGCGCCAGATTGGCGGCGACCAGGCTTTTGCCGCAGCCCCGGGTGGGCGAGGTCACGGCAAGGCGGGTCCAGCCGTTGCGGGCCATGGCCTGCACCACCCGGGTGCGCAGGATATCAAAGGCGGGGGCGGCGGGGTGGTGTTCGATCTCTGAGAACAGACCGTTTCGGGCCAGAAAGTCGGGGTCCGGCGCGGCCTGGGTGATCGATTCCCAGATCCGCGCGGGGTTCAGCGGTGCCAGAGAAAGCGAGGGCGGCAGGATCTCGCGCCCGGTCTTCTGGTCCAGCGAGACCGGCTGATCGGGCAGGAGCTGTCCCTGACGGAAGACCGGAACATGGCCGGGGCGCGGGCGGGTTTCGGCGCGGTCCTTTCCGTCATCCTTCTTGGCGGGCATCAGGGGTTGCCCCTTATCATGCGGATCAAGTGCCTCGGCCCCCAAGATGATGTGTTTGTACATGTCGGTCGCGGGCCTTTGTTGCGGCAACGGACCCTGGGGGCCGCCGGTAGAATGCTGCGTCCCGCCAAAAGGCGGCTTCGGTCCGAATGGGATACGGAAGCGGGGCCCGATCGTTGGGGCTGCCTGCATCGCGCTGATCCATCCGGGCCCCCGCCCGTAAGCCCGGAAATAGCAGAAAGTTTGGCGAAATGAAAGCTTTGCGGTGCAAGGCGATCGGCAATCCGGGGCGGCGGCCCGTCTTTGCGAAGGGGTGGAAACGGCGCGTCTCCCGGCCTAGGATCGCGCCATGACCGGACCAGGCGCTTCCCCCTCTGCCAGCATCGACGCCGTGGTGATCGGGCGCAACGAAGGTGCGCGCCTGCTGGCCTGCATCGCCTCGCTGCAGGGGCAGGTGGCGCGGATCATCTATGTCGACAGCGGATCGCGCGACGGGTCGGTCGCGGCGGCACGGGCCGCCGGGGCGGAGGTGGTCGAACTGGACATGAGTCTGCCCTTCACCGCAGCCCGGGCGCGCAATGCCGGGCTGGCGCGGGTCGAGGCCGATCTGGTGCAGTTCGTCGACGGCGATTGCGAAGTGCAGCCGGGATGGATCGCGGCCGCGCGTGCCGGGCTTGCGGCCCATCCCGCCGCCGTGGTCCTGTGCGGCAGGCGGCGCGAGCGGCATCCGGGCGCAAGCCTGTGGAACCGGCTCGCCGACCGCGAATGGGATACGCCGGTCGGGTTGGCCCGCGCCTGTGGCGGCGATGCGCTGATGGTCACCGCCGCGCTGCGCACCGTGGGCGGCTATCGCGAGGATCTGATCGCGGGCGAAGAGCCGGAACTGTGCCTGCGCCTGCGGCGCGCGGGCGGAGAGATCTGGCGGCTGGATGCCGAGATGACGCTGCACGATGCGGCGATGACCCGGTTTTCGCAATGGTGGCGGCGCACGCAGCGGGCCGGACATGCCTTTGCCGAGGGCGCGGCCCTTCATGGCGCAAGCCTCGACCGGCATTGGGTGGCCGAGACGCGCCGCGCGGTGTTCTGGGGGCTGGGGGTGCCGCTGCTGGCGCTTGTGGCCGGAGGTTTGCTGCATCCCCTGGGCTGGCTGATCCTGCTGGCATGGCCCTTGCAGGCGCTGCGGCTGGCCCTGCGCTGGGGCGACCCGGCGGCGGCGGCGTTCTCGGTGCTGGGCAAGCTGCCCGAAGCGCTGGGCGTCGCCGGATTTTGGCTGGACCGTCTGCGCGGGCGGCGACGCGGGCTGATCGAGTACAAGGGCTAGGCCCTTTCCCGCTCGCCGCGTTGACTGTGCCGTTGCCGGAGCGCGGCCATGGCCTGTCCGGGCAGGATCGCCAGGCAGGCAAGATAGCGCGGTGCCATGCGCTGCGGTGCCCAGACGGCCCGCCACAGCCATTCCATCGCCAGCGCGCGCACCCAGTCGGGCGCGCGGTTCTGGTGACCGGACAGGAACTCGACCCCGGCGCCAACCGAGGCAAAGCCGGTCTGCGGCGCCAGCCTGCGCCCCAGCATCGCGAACCGTTCCTGCTTGGGGGCACCCAGGGCGACAAAGCACAGGCCGGCCCCCATTTTTTCCAGCCGCATCAGCACGTTCTGCGCCTCGTCCCCCTGCGGGTCAAATCCCATCGGGGGCGCGTGCAGGATGCCGATCTTCAACTGGGGCACTTCGGCCCGCAGGCGCTGCGCCGCCCCGTCCAGCGCTTCGGGTGTGGCGCCGACCATCGACAGCGGCACGCCCAGCCAGGCGGCGGCGCGGGCCAGGGGAAGCACAAGGTCAGAGCCGGGCAGAAGATTAACCGGGCTGCCCGCCAGACGCGACAGCCAGACGATCGGATTGCCATCGGCCACCACGATGTCCTGCGCCGCATAGGCGGCCCGGAAATCCGGGTCATGTGCCAGCTTGACGAGATGGTCGAGATTTATGGTCGCCAGCGCAAATCCCTGACGGGCGGCAAGGCGTGAGACGACGGTGTCGAGCAGCGCGGTTCCATTGGCATGGGTTACGCCGATCCGGGTATCGGAGAAACAAAAATCCAACTTGGTACAGTCCTGGAACAGGCGGGAACACGGGAAACCTTACCCCGACGTTAACACGGGATTCGGTCTGCGTCTAAGCCCCAGCGACGCACAACAGAGTGTTTCCGCCGTGGAATCGAACGCGCGAAACTGGCTGTGACACGGCAATTCGTGCTAACGGTGCGCCTGGCAGGCGAAGAGCCGCGATTGCGCAACCCGCCGCCCCCTTGCCCTGCCCCACCTGATTCTGGTCATTTTGCCCGTGTCCGACATCCAGCCTACCCTGTTTGCTATCTACATGCTGCTGAGCTGGCCGCTGGTCGTGTGGTTCCTGTACAGTCGTCTCGATCCGGGCCGGGCGCTGATCTGGACGGTGCTGGGTGGCTATCTTTTCCTGCCGCCGCTCTTGCGCCTTGACCTGCCGGTGGTGCCGGATATCGACAAGGACACGCTGCCGGCCCTTTCGGCGCTGGTGGTGACGGCGCTGATGCTGAAGCAGCGGCTTTCGATCTGGCCGGATGGCCGAATCGGGCGGGTGCTGATGGCGATGTTCCTCCTGTCGCCCTTCTTCACCGTCCTGACCAATGGCGATCCGGTGATCATGGGGGTCGCCTATCTTCCCGGAATGCACATTTATGACAGCATCGCCGCCGTGGCGAACCATCTGCTGTACATCCTGCCCCTCTACCTTGCCCGCCGCGATCTTGCGACGCCGCAGGCGCTGCGCGCGCTTGTGCAGGCGCTGGTCCTGGGCGGGCTGGTCTATTCGCTGCCGATGCTGCTGGAGGTGCGGCTCTCGCCGCAGCTCAATGTCTGGCTTTACGGCTATTTTCAGCATGAGTTCAGCCAGACCATCCGCTTCGGCGGCTTCCGCCCGGTGGTGTTCCTGCCGCATGGGCTTTGGGTCGCCTTCTTCGCGCTCATGTGCCTGGCCGCCGCCGCCGTCTTCCTGCGCGAAGGCCCGGCCGAGGCGCGGCCGCGCCAGCTTGTGGCCTTTCTCTGGCTGGGGATGGCGCTGGTGCTGTGCAAGAGCTTTGGCCCGCTGGCCTATGCGATGATCCTGCTGCCGCTGATCTTCTTCGCGTCGCCCCGGGTGCAGGCGGCGGTGGCGGCGCTGGCGGTGGCGGTGGTCATCGCCTATCCGCTGCTGCGCGGAGCGCATCTGGTGCCGGTTGAAACCATTGTGGGCTTTTTCAAGGGCCTGTCGGCGGATCGCGCCGGATCTCTGGCCTTCCGCATCTTCAATGAAGAGGAATTGCTGGCCCGCGCGGCCGAACGCCCCTGGTTCGGCTGGGGCGGCTATGCGCGCAACCTGCTGCACGATCCGGCCACGGGCGAGATTGCGACCATTCCCGATGGCGCGTGGATCATCCAGATCGGCACATATGGCTGGCTGGGCTATCTGGCGGAATTCGGGCTGCTGGCCCTGCCGGTCGTTCTTCTGGCGCGCGAGGCGCTGGCGCGCGGGGCGGCGGCGGTGTCGCCCCATGCGGCCGCGCTGTCGCTGATCTTCGCCTTCAACCTGGTGGATCTTCTGCCGAATGCGACGCTGGTGCCGCTGACCTGGCTGATCGGCGGTGCCGTCCTTGGTCATGCAGAGGCGCTGGCCCACGCGCGCAAGTCGGGGCTTGCCCCGGCAGCGGCGGAAGGCGCACCGCCGCCGCGCCGGACGGTGATCTGATGCGGCAGGTCGATCTTGGCATCTTCGCCCATGATGAGGCTGCGGGGATCGCGGCGATGGTCGTGGCAAGTCTGGCGCAGGCGCGGGCCTGCGCGGCGGCGGGTATCGACCTGCGCATTTTGGTTCTGGCCAATGGTTGCGGGGATGACACGGGCGCGCGCGCGGCTGCGGCCGGGGCCGAGGTGACCGATCTGGCCGAGGGCGGCAAGAGCCGGACCTGGAACCGTTTCGTGCATGACCTGTCGCGCCCGGGGGCCGAGGCGCTGGTCTTTGCCGATGCCGATATCGAATGGACCGAACCCGATATGCTGGCCCGGTTGATCAGCGGCCTTCTGGCGCGGCCCGGGCTTTGGGTCTTGAACAGCCGGCCGGTCAAGGATCTGGCCCTGCACGGTGCAAAGGGGCTGGTGCCGCGCCTTGCTCTCAAGGCCGCGGGCGGGCTGGACGATTGGAAAAGCGCGATCTGCGGCCAGCTTTATGCCATGCCTGCCGCCCGCGCCCGCATCTTTCACCTGCCCGTGGGCCTGCCCGTCGAGGACGGGTTCCTGCGCGCCATGGTCCTGACCGATGGCCTGACCTCGCCCGAGGATCTGTCCCGGATCGACGGGGCCGAGGGGGTGTTCCACGTCTATGGCTCGGAAACCACGCTGCGCGGGCTGATCCGCCATCAGGAACGCATCGTCATTGGCAGCGCGATCAACCTGTGCCTGTTCGACCATCTGCGCAGCCTGCCGCCCGAGGCGCGCGCGCCCGCGCTGCGCCTGGCTGCGGCGGACGAGGCCTGGCTGCGCGGCATTTTGCGCGCGCGTCTGCCGCGCATGCCCTATGGCTATGTGCCGGTGCATTTTCTGGTCAAGCGGCTGACCCGGCCGGGCGCGTTGCGGCGTGCGGGCGTGACGGCCCTGGGGTTCGGCTTTGACCTGATTGTGTATCTGGGCGCGCAAATCCGCATGGCGCGAGGGGCGGGTGCGGGCTTCTGGTAGGCGTCTTCGCCGCATTCTGGCCATGTTCTGCCTGAAAAAGCGGCAGAATTGTGGCGATACCGTGGCATTGTCGCCCCGCCCGGCAAGATCCGCACAGGACGCGCCAAAGGGTATCGCTGCTGCGGCATTTGCCCTAAATTCGACAGGTCTGGCGGTTGGCAGGCGAGACTCGCCTGACCAGGTTCTGGTCGGGCGGGCCGGTGTGAAAGTGGGTAGCGTGTGAACCAGACGGCGAAGCAGGGCATCGGCGCGAGCGATGCGAATGCAGATGTGGCCGAGACCGACATTGCGATTGTCGGCATGGCCGCCCATTTGCCGGGCGCGCCGGATATCGCGACCTATTGGCAGAACCTTCGCGACGGCATCGCGTCGATCCGCCAGCTTTCCGAGGCCGAGCTTCTGGCCAATGGCGAAAGCCCCGCCCAGATGCGCCGCCCGAACTACGTTCCGGCGGCGGCGGTTCTGGATGGGTTCAAGGGCTTTGATGCCGAGTTCTTCGGGTTTTCCCCCAAGGAAGCCGCGATCCTTGACCCGCAGCACCGCGCTTTTCTGGAAGTGGCCTGGGAGGCCTTGGAAAACGCGGGCCACCCGCCCGAGGGCTTTGCCGGCGCCATCGGTGTCTGGGCGGGCTGCGGCATGGGCAGCTATTTCTATTTCAACCTCTGCTCGAACCGCGATCTGGTCGATCAGACCGGCATGTTCCTGCTGCGCCATACCGGCAATGACAAGGATTTCCTCTCGACCCGGGTGAGCCACATCCTCGACCTGAAAGGGCCGAGCGTGAATGTGCAGACCGCCTGCTCCACCTCGCTGGTGGCGGTGCATTACGCGGCGCAGGCGCTGTTGTCGGGCGAATGCGACATGGCGCTGGCGGGCGGAGTGACGATCGAGCTGCCGCATGGCCGCGGCTATCTGTTCACCGAGGGCGAGATCCTGTCGCCCGACGGCCAGTGTCACGCCTTTGACCATCGCGCGCAGGGCACGGTCTTCGGATCGGGCGCGGGCTGCGTGGTGCTGCGCCGGGCGAAGGATGCGATCCGCGACGGCGACCATATCTGGGCCATCCTCAAGGCCAGCGCGATCAACAATGACGGCGCGGCCAAGGCGGGATATCTGGCCCCTTCGGTCGATGGGCAGGCCGCCTGCGTGGCCGAGGCGCAGATGCTGGCCGAGGTCGATGCAGGCAGCGTGTCCTATGTCGAATGCCACGGGACCGGAACCTATCTGGGCGACCCGATCGAGGTTGCAGCACTGACCCAGGCCTTCCGCGAGACGACGGATGCCGTGGGCAGCTGCCGCATCGGCAGCGTGAAGACCAATATCGGCCATCTCGACACTGCCGCCGGGGTGGCCAGCCTGATCAAGGTGGCGCTGTCGCTGCATCACCGGCAATTGCCGCCGTCTCTGGGCTATGAGGCGCCGAACCCCTCGATCGATTTCGAGACCTCGCCCTTCCGGGTGAATGACCGGCTGACCGACTGGACCGCGCCGGTGCTGCGCGCCGGAGTGAATTCGCTGGGCGTCGGCGGCACCAATGCCCATGCCGTGCTGCAGGAAGCCCCCGCGGCCCCGGCAGGCGAGGAAAGCGACTGGCCGTTCCAGCCGCTGGTCCTGTCGGCGCGCAGCAAGGTGGCGCTGGAGGCGCAGGCGGCGCGGCTGGCCGCGCATCTGCGCGCCCATCCCGATCTGCCGCTGGCCGATGTGGCCTGGACGCTGAAAGAGGGCCGCCGCGCCTTTGACAAGCGCCGGGTTCTGGTCGCCCGCGATGCAGCGCAGGCGGCGGCGCTGCTTGAAGGCGCCGATCCGCGCCGGGTGTTCAATCACGACCACCTGGGCGCGGCCCCCGAGGTCGTCTTCATGTTCCCGGGCGGCGGCGCGCAATATGCCGGGATGGCGCGCGACCTGTATGAGACAGAGCCGGTCTTCGCCGACTGGATGGATCGCGGGTTTGCGGTGCTGGAACCGCAGATCGACCACGATATCCGCGCGCTCTGGCTGCCCGCCAAGGGGCAGGAGGCGGCGGCGGATCAGGTGTTGAAGCGGCCCTCGGTGCAACTTCCGCTGATCATGATCACCGAATACGCACTGGCCAAGCTGTATGAAAGCTGGGGCGTGTCGCCCGCCGCGCTGGTCGGCCATTCCATGGGCGAGAATACCGCCGCCTGTCTGGCGGGGGTGATGAGCTTTGAGGATTGCATCGGGCTTGTCCTGCTGCGCGGGCGGTTGTTCGACACGATCCCGCCGGGCGGGATGCTGTCGGTCCCGCTGGACGAGGCCGAGCTGCGCCCGTTTGTGACCGGCGATCTTGACATGGCCTCGGTCAATGCGCCGGGGCTTTGCGTGGTGTCGGGGCCGGATGCGGCGCTTCTGGCGTTGGCTGCCGATCTGGCCGCGCGCGGGGTTGAAACCCAGCGCATCGCCATCGACATCGCGGCGCATAGCCGGATGCTGGAACCGATCCTTGCCCGGTTCGACGCCTATCTGCGCAGCATCCCCCTGTCGGCCCCGCGCCTGCCGGTGATCTCGAACCGCAGCGGGCTGGCCCTGACGGCAGAGGAGGCGACCGACCCGGCCTATTGGGTGGCGCATCTGCGCAACACGGTGCATTTCCGCGCCTGCATGGCGGCTCTGACCGGGGTGCCGGGGCGGGTCTATATGGAGATGGGGCCGGGCCGGGCGCTGTCGTCGCTGGCGCAGGCCAATGGCGTGGCCTCGGGGCAGGTGATCCCGGCGCTGCGCCATCCCGAACAGGCCATGGCCGATGACGAATGGCATATGGCCAGCATCGCGCGGCTTTGGGCCTGCGGCGTCAAGGTCGACTGGGCGCCGATCTGGGGCGGGGCGCGGCGGCGGCGGGTGCCGTTGCCGAGCTATGCCTTCCAGCGCAAGGATTATTTCATCGAAGCCGCCGCTGCCGCCGCGCCGCAAGAGGCTCCCGCGCCCGAGCGTCTGGCCGGGATTGCCGATTGGGGCTGGGCACCGCATTGGAAACCTGCCGCGGCGGGGTTCGATCTGGCCGACCTGGCCGAGACCGCGCCCGAGACCTGGCTGGTCTTTACCGATGCCACCGGCCTTGCGACCGAGGCCACCCGCCTTTTGCGCGCGGCCGGGCATCGCGTGGTGACGGTGCGGGCAGGCGACACCTTCGCCCGTGACGGCGAGGGCGGCTACGTGCTGGCGCCCGAGCGGGGGCGAGAGGGCTATGATCTTCTGATCGCCGATCTGATCGCGCGCGGGCTGGCGCCGCAACGCATCCTGCATGGCTGGCTGGTGACCAGGGGCGAAAGCTACCGCCCGGGATCAAGCTTCCTGCATCGCAATCTGGAACAGGGCTTCTGGTCCCTTCTTTTCCTGATCCAGGCCATGGCGGATGAAGGCCTGCCGCTGCCGGTCAAGCTGGTGGCGCTGACCAATGGCGCGGCGCGGCTGCGCGACGAGCGCCTGTTCTGGCCGGAAAAGGCGATGGTGCAGGGGCCGGTTCTGGTGGCGGGCAAGGAATTGCCCGGGCTGGTCCTGTCGTCCTTGGACCTTGAGCCTGGCCTTTCCGCGAGTGAAGGCGCCGCGGCGGCGCTGGAAGAGGCGCTTGCCGAAGGCGCGGACCGCGCGGCCCTGCGCAAGGGCCGTCGCTATGAGGCCGGGTTGCGTCAGGTGGCCTTGCCCGAGGCGCGGGCCGACCTGCCGCAAGGCGCGCATGTGCTGATCACCGGCGGGTTCGGCGGCATCGGCCTGACCCTGGCCGAAGACCTGATCCGCCGTCATGGCGTGAAGATCACCCTGATCGCCCGCAGCGCCCTGCCGGACCGTGCGCTGTGGCCGCGCCATCTGGCCGCCCATGCGCCGGGCGATCCGGTCTCGCGCCGCATCCTGGCGCTGCAACGGCTTGAGGCACTGGGCGGCGAGGTGTTGGTGGCCCGCGCGGATGTCGCCAATCCCGACGAGATGGCCGCCGCGCGCGCTGCGGGCGTGGCGCGCTTTGGCCCGGTTGCCGCGGTGATCCATGCGGCGGGCGTGGTGGATGACGGGCCTTTGGTGACCAAGACCCCCGCTTCGGCGGAAGAGGTTTTTGCCCCCAAGCTGCATGGCACCCAGGTGCTGGACCGGCTGTTCCCCGATGGCTCGGTCGGGCTGATCCTGGCTTTCGCCTCGACCTCGACCGTCACCGGGCCTGCCGGGCAGGTCGATTACGTTGCCGCGAACGAATACTTGAACGCCTGGGCGCAATCGCGCGCGGGCGGGCGCACGCGGGTCGTGGCGCTGAACTGGGGCATCTGGCAGGGCGTGGGCATGGCGGCGGAAAGCCTGGCTGACCGCGCCGGGCGGCCCGAGACGCCGCGCCTGCCGATTGACCGGCCGATGCTGGACGAGGCCGGGTTCGATGCCCAGTGCGACCGGGTCTTCCTGGCGCGCTATGACATCGGGCGCTGGGTGCTGGATGGCCACCGCACTGCCGATGGCACGGCGCTGATCCCTGGCACCGGCTATCTGGAGCTTGCTGCCGAGGCCTGGGCCGCGCAGGGCGAGAGCGGGGCGGTGGAAATTGCCGACCTGACCTTCTTCCGCGCACTGGATGTGGGGCAGGGCGAAAGCCGCCCTGTCCGGGTCCGCCTTCAGCGCAGCGACGAGGGTTATGGGTTCGAGGTCGAGTCGCAGGTCGTGCTGCGGGGTCGCAAGGGCTGGCTTGCCCATGCCACGGCGCGGCTTCTGCCGCTCAACGCCCCCGTGCCTCGGCTTGATCTGGCCTCCATCGCCGCCCGCCTGCCCGCGCCGCGCCGTGAGGCGGGCATGGTCACGGCCCAGGAACGCCATCTGCGCTTTGGGCCGCGCTGGCGCGTGCTGAACGAAATGGCGCTGTCGGGCGATGAAGGGCTGGCCCGGCTGGCGCTGCCCCCCTCCTACGCGGCCGAGGCCGGGGACTGGCTGGTCCATCCCGCGCTGGCCGATATCGCGACAGGCTGGGCGATGGGCCTGATCCGCGGCTACCGGGACGATCACCTCTGGGTGCCGCTGCGCTATGGCAGGCTGCGCCTCTATCGCCCGCTGCCCGCCGAGCTGGTCAGCCATGTCCGCAATGCCGCGCCCAATGCGGCAGACAAGCCGACGGCGGTGTTCGACATCACGCTTGCCACGCCTGCGGGCGAGGTCTGTGCCGAAATCGCGGGCTTCACGCTGTTGCGGCTGGACGGGGCGCTGGCCCTGCCGCCGCCGGATCCGCGCAGCATCCGCTTTGAAGAGGAAGCGGCGCGCGCGCCTTCGCCCGCCGAAGAGCGCCTGCTTGCCGCCTTCCGTCAGGGCATCCTCCCCGAGGAGGGGGCCGAGGCGCTGGGCCGGGCGCTGGCCCTGGGTCGGCCGCAGGTCTATGTCTCCTCGCTCGACCTGCCGGCGCTGGTGCGTCAGGCCGCCGCGCAAGAGGTTCAGCGCGACAAGGGGCAAAGCTTCGAGCGCCCCGAACTGGACAGCGACTACCTGGCACCGCGCAATGATATCGAGAAGACGCTGGTCGGCTTTTGGCAGGATCTTCTGGGCGTGGGGCAGGTCGGGGTCGAGGATTCCTTCTTTGACCTGGGCGGCCACAGCCTGATCGCCGTGCGGCTTTTCGCCATGGTGAAAAAGGCCTTCAAGGTCGATTTCCCGATCTCGGTCCTGTTCGAAGCCCCGACCGTCGCCGCCTGTGCGGCGCTGATCGCCGAGGCGACCGGAGAGAGCCTGGCAGATGCCCCCGGCGAGACGGCAGGCCAGCAGACAGTTGCAACCAGCCCGGCGCCGCAGCGGCGGTTCACCCATCTGGTGCCGATGCATCGCGGCGAGGGCGGGCCGAAGCAGCCCTTCTTCCTGGTCGCGGGCATGTTCGGAAATGTGCTGAACCTGCGCCATCTTGCGCAGCTTCTGGGCGGCGACCGGCCCTTCTATGGCTTGCAGGCGCGGGGTCTGTATGGCGAGGACAAGCCGCATGAAAGTTTCCCCGACGCCGCGCGCGACTATCTGGCAGAACTGCGCCAGATCCAGCCGAAGGGACCATATCTTCTGGGTGGCTTCTCGGGCGGCGGGCTGATCACCTGGGAAATGGCGCGGCAGCTTGAGGCGGCGGGGGAAACCGTCTCGCTTCTGGTGCTGCTCGATACGCCGCTGCCGATGCGGCCCCTGCTCACCCGCCGCGACAAGGCGCTGATCAAGCTGGCGGAGCTGCGCGAGAAGGGACCGGGCTATCTGGCCGAATGGGCGCGGAACCGCTGGGCCTGGGAAAAGGCCAAGCGGGCGGGCGATGCAGTCGAGGCGGATGAGACCAGCTTCCACAACACTGCCATCGAAGCCGCGTTCCGTGCGGCCCTGCCATCCTACCAGATGCATGTCCGGCGGGGCGCGACCTTGCTGATGCGCCCGCCCCTTGACCGGCGGTGGAAGGTCACGGCGGGCAACTACGTCTCTGCCGCCAAGGAATATGTCTTTGCCGACAATGACCTGACGCGCTTTGCGCCGCAGCTTCAGGTGGTCGAGGTGCCGGGCGACCATGACAGCATGGTGCTGGAGCCGAATGTGCGGGTCATGGCGGCGCGGCTGAAGGCGGCGATGGCCGAGGCCGAGGTGGACCCCGGCGCCGCGCCCCCTTTGGCGACGGCGGCGGAGTAGGGGATGGCACGTCTTCTGACAGTGATCCTGAACTGGCGGTCGGCCGAAATGACGCTGCAATCGGCAGAGGCCGCGCTGGTGGCGATGGAGGGGATCGAAGGCGCTCTGATCATCGTCGACAACGATTCCGGCGACGGGTCGTTCGAGACCATGTCGCGTGTCGTGGCCGAGCGTGGCTGGGATCAGGGGCCGCAGCAGGTGCGGGTCGCGCAATCTGGCCGCAATGGCGGTTTTGGCGCGGGCAACAATTTCGGCATCCGCACCGGGTTGCCGGGCGGCGACCGGCCCGATTACGTCTATCTGCTGAACTCTGACGCCTTCCCCGAGCCGGACGCGATCCGCGCGCTTCTGGCCTATCTCGAGGCCCATCCGCGCACGGGCTTTGCCGGCAGTTTCCTGCATGGCACGGATGGAGAGCCGCATCGCACCGCCTTCCGCTTTCCCTCGATCCCGGGCGAGTTCGAGGCCCATCTGCGGTTCGGCCCGGTCTCGCGCCTGTTGCGGCGCTGGATCGTGGCCCAGCCGATCCCCGATCGCAGCGGCCCGGTCGACTGGCTGGCGGGGGCCAGCCTGATGATGCGGCAGGATGCGCTGGACGCCATCGGCCTGTTCGACGAGACCTTCTTTCTGTACTTCGAGGAAACCGATCTTTGCCGCCGCGCCAAGCTGGCGGGCTGGCCGATGGATTTCGTGCGCGAAAGCCGGGTGACGCATATCGGCGGTGGCTCGACGGGCATGAAGACCTGGCAGCGGATTCCCGAATTCTGGCTGGACAGCCGCTGGCATTATTTCCGCAAGCAGCATGGCGCGGGATATGCCGCGCTGGCGACGGCGGCGGCTTTGGCGGGCGGGGCGCTGTGGCGGTTCCGGCTGTTGTTCCAGCGCAAGGACCTTGGCGATCCGCCGGGCTTCCTGCGCGATATGGCGCGGCATCATGGCCGCAAGTTTGTGGGGCGCGGGCGACCGGCCAAGTGAGTGGGTAAGAGGGTGAGATGCGGTTTACGGCGATCCTGATCGGCAACGAGACCCTGACCGCGCAATGCGGCGAGATGGTTCTGGCGCGCGGCCATGGGCTTGCGGCACTGGTGACGGACAGCGCCGATCTGCGCCGCTGGGCCGAGGGCCGGGGCCTTGCCGTGGTCGCGCCGGGCGCGGGTCTGGCGGATCGGCTGTCTGCTGCGGATTGGGTTCTGTCGATCGCCAACCTGACCGTGCTTCCGGCGGCGGTGCTGGCCAGGGGCGCCAGGGGCGCGGTGAATTTCCATGACGGTCCCCTGCCTGACCACGCCGGGCTGAACGCGCCGGTCTGGGCCTTGCTGGCGGGCGAGGCGCAGCATGGCGTGACCTGGCACCTGATCGAGGGCGGGGTGGATGCCGGCCGGGTGCTGGAAGAACGCCGCTTTCCGATTGCCGCCCAAGAGACCGCGCTGACCCTGAACACCCGCTGTTTCGAGGCCGGGCTGGAGAGCTTTCCCGCCGTTCTGGCGCAGCTTGAAACCGGCCTTCAGCCGCGGGCGCAGGCCGCTGGCCCGGGCCGGATGCATCGCCGTGCCGACCGGCCTGCCGCGATGGGCCGCATCGACTTTGCCCAAACGCCCGAGGCGGTGGTCCGGCTGGTCCGCGCGCTGGATCATGGCCGCTACTGGAACCCGCTGACCACGGCCAAGATCGACACCGGGTCGCGGGTGCTGAATGTCGGCAGCGCCGAACCGGCCGAAGGCTCGGCCGCGCCCGGCACGGTGCTTTCCGCAGACGATGACGGCCTTGTCGTCGCTTGCGCCACCGGCGCGGTGCGGCTGAACCGGCTGAGCTGCCAGGTCAAGGGCGGCGCGGTGCCGCCCCGCACGATTGCCGAGACCAACCTGCCCTTGCTGGACGCGGATGATGCCGCGCGCCTGACCGCCGCGCTTGCGGGTGTCGCGCCGCATGAGGGCAGATTGCGGGCCGCGTTGGCCGCCCTTGCCCCGGCGGCCATCCCCGACGCCATGCTTGCGACCGGCGCACCGCGCTGGGAAACGGTGCCGGTCAGCGGCGCAATGCCGGTCCTCGCCCTGGCCGCGTTGCGGGCGCTTGGGCTGGGCCAGGCCGATCTGGCGCGGGCGGCGGCGGGGATGCCGGGCTATCTGGCCGATTGGCAGCCCCTGCGGCTTGTCGCCGAGGGCGGGGTTGGCGCGGCCCTTGCCATGGCCGAAGCTGCCCTTGCCGCCCCGGCGACCGGCTGGCCGCTTGACCTGATGACCCGCGATATGGCCCTGGCCGGGGTCCAGGTGCCGCAGCTTGCGCTTTCCGAAATCGGCCCGGTCGCGGGCAGCGTTGTCACCCTTGCCCCCGGCGCGCTGCATTTCGACGCCACCCGGCTTGATCCCGCCCATGCCAGCGCGCTTGCCGCGCGGATCGCCCATCTTGCGGCGCAGATCACGGCGCAGCCAGAGACCAGGCTGGACGAGTTGTCCGCCCTCACCGAAGAAGAACGCGCCTTCGCCATCGACCGGGTCAATGCCACGGTCCGCGACCACAACCGCAGCCTGATGGTGCATACCGCGTTCGAGGCCCAGGCCGCGCGCACGCCCGATGCCCCGGCCCTGGCTTTCGAGGCGGTGACGCTGACCTATGCCCAGCTCAACGCCCGCGCCAACCGGGCAGCGCATGTTCTGATCGCCATGGGGGTTCGTCCGGGCACGCTGGTCGGACTGTCCACCCGCCGCTCGGTCGATCTGGTGGTGGGGGCGCTGGCGATCCAGAAGGCGGGCGGGGCCTATGTGCCGATGGACCCGGCCTATCCTGCCGACCGGCTGGCGCTTTATTCCGAGGATTCCGGCGCGCCGGTGATCGTGACGCAAGCGGCGCTGGCCCGGGGCTTTGCGGCGCAGACCCTGTGCCTGGATGCCGACCCCCGGCTGGCCACCGCGCCCGAGACCAACCCGGTCAGCGGCGTCGCGCCGGAAGACGTGGCCTATATGATCTACACCTCCGGTTCGACCGGGCGGCCCAAGGGGGTGATGGTCGAGCACCGCAATGTGGTGAACTTCTTTGCCGGGATGGATGACCGGCTGGGCACCGACCCGGGCGTCTGGCTGGCGGTGACCTCGCTGTCCTTCGACATCTCGGTGCTGGAACTGTTCTGGACCCTGTCGCGCGGCTTCAAGGTGGTGATCTCTTCCGACGAGAACCGCGCACTGGTGTCGCAGGGGCCGGTCACCAGCGCAGCGAAGATGGATTTTTCGCTGTATTACTGGGGCAATGACGACGGTCAGGGGCCGAAGAAATACGAGCTGCTGCTGGAAGGCGCCAAGTTCGCCGACAGCCACGGCTTCTGCGCGGTCTGGACGCCCGAGCGGCATTTCCATGCCTTTGGCGGGCCCTATCCCAACCCCTCGGTCACCGGGGCCGCCGTGGCGGCGGTGACGAAGAATGTCGCCGTACGGGCAGGGTCCTGCGTGGTGCCGCTGCACCACCCGGCGCGGATCGCCGAGGAATGGGCGGTGATCGACAATCTGACCAACGGGCGCGCGGGTCTGGCGATCGCTTCTGGCTGGCACCCCGACGATTTCGTGCTGCGCCCCGAGAATGCGCCGCCGAACAACAAGGCGGCGATGTTCGCGGCGGCCGATCAGGTGCGGCGGCTGTGGCGCGGCGAGGGGGTGGATTTCCCCAAGGCCGATGGCACGATGTTCACGGTGAAAACCCAACCGCGCCCGGTATCGGCCGAGCTGCCGCTTTGGGTCACCACGGCAGGCAACCCCGAGACCTGGCGCGAAGCCGGGGCGCTGGGGGCAAATGTGCTGACCCATCTTCTGGGCCAGACCATCGAGGAAGTCGCGGGCAAGATCAAACTTTACCATCAGGCGCTGCGCGAGGCCGGGCGTGATCCGGCGGATCACACGGTCACCCTGATGCTGCACAGCTATGTCGGGCGTGACCGGGCGCTGGTGGGGCGCGTGGCCGAGGGGCCGATGAAGGCCTATCTCGCCAGTGCTGCCGGGCTGGTGAAGCAATATGCCTGGGCCTTCCCGGCCTTCAAAAAGCCGCCGGGTGTGTCGAATCCGATGGATATCGACCTGCGCAGCCTGTCGGACGAAGAGAACGCCGCGATCCTGGATTTCGCCTTCCAGCGCTATTTCGAGGAGTCGGGGCTGTTCGGCACGGTCGAGGATGCGCTGGCGCGGGTGGAAGAGCTGAAGCGGATCGGCGTGGGCGAAGTGGCCTGCCTGATCGACTATGGCATCGCGCCCGAGACGGTGATGGAGGGCCTGTATCCCTTGGCCGAGGTGGTGCGGCGCGCCAATGCCGGGGGCGGCGTGGCCGAGGATGATTTCTCGATCGCGGGCCAGATCCTGCGCCATGGCGTGACCCATCTGCAATGCACGCCCTCGATGGCGCGGATGATCGCGATGAATGACGAGGCGCGACTGGCCTTGGCCCGGGTCAAGGTGATGCTGGTCGGCGGCGAGGCCCTGCCGGGCGCCCTGGTGCAGGATCTGCGCGGCGCGGGCGTGGCGCGGCTTTTGAACATGTATGGCCCGACCGAGACGACGATCTGGTCTTCGGTCGAAGAGGTTTCGGGCGAGGAGGCGGTGGTCAATATCGGCACGCCGCTGGCAAACCAGCAGCTTTATGCGCTGGACGAGGCACGGCGGCCGGTGCCGCCCGGCGTGGCGGGCGAATTGTGGATCGGCGGCGAGGGCGTGACGCGGGGCTACTGGCAGCGCGCCGACCTGACGGCGGAACGGTTCTGCGACAACCCGTTCCACCCAGGACGGATGTATCGCACCGGCGATCTGGTGCGGCTCCGCGCGGATGGCAAGATGGATTTCCTGGGCCGCAGCGACCATCAGGTCAAGCTGCGTGGCTACCGGATCGAGCTGGGCGAGATCGAGGCCATTCTGGAACGGCAGCCGGGCGTGACCCAGGCCGTTGTCCTGGCGCGTGAGGACGCGCCCGGCGATCTGCGGCTGGTGGCCTATATCACCGGCACGGCGGCAGAGGCCGGGCTGAAGGCGGCGCTGGCGGCGGAATTGCCCGAACATATGCTGCCTGCCCATATCCTGCGGCTGGACGCGATGCCGCTGACCCCGAACCGCAAGGTCGACCGCAAGGCGCTGCCCGCGCCCACGGCGGTCGGCGGTGCGGCGACGGAGGCCGTGCAGGCCGCGGCGGCCTTTGAAGCCCCCGCCAGTTCGGTCGCTGCGGATCTGGCGGCGATCTGGCAGCGGGTGCTGGGCGTGGCCAAGGTGGGCGCGAAGGACAATTTCTTCGCCCTGGGCGGCCACAGCCTGCTGGCGGTGCAGGCCCATCGCGAGATCCGCGACAGGCTGGGGGCGGCCAAGGTCTCGATCACCGACATCTTCCGCTTCCCGGTGCTTGAGGCCCTGGCCGCGCATATCGAAGGGCCGCAGCGCCCTGTCGTGCAACCCGTGCCGGTTCAACCCCTCCACGCCGTCCCCATCACGGCCGACAGCCTTGGCGATGCTATGGCGCGGCGGCGGGCGATGCGGATGGCGCGCCGGGGCGTCGATGCCTGACTTGGCGGCGCTGGCCACGGCGGCCCGCGGGCTTTTGCCTGCGGGTGTGGCGGTCGCCGCCAGCGATCCGGCGGTTCTGCACCCGTTACTGCCCGGAGAGGCCCTGCCCGGCGCGGTGCCGCGCCGTCTGGCCGAATTTTCGGCGGGCCGCGCGGCGGCGCGGGCGGCGATGGTCGAGCTGGGCCTGCCACCCCGGGCGGTTCCGCAGGCGAGCGATCGCGCGCCGGCCTGGCCGCAGGGCGTGACAGGCACGATCACCCACAGCGCGACGGCCTGTCTTGCGGCGCTGCGGCTTGGCAGTGGCGGCATCGGGCTGGATCTCGAGCCGGACGAGGCGCTGGAGCGGCGCATCTGGGACATGATCCTGCTGCCGGAAGAACGGGCCTGGGTCGAGGACCAGCCCCGGCCTGGCCGGGCCGCGCGGCAGATTTTCTGTGCCAAGGAAGCGGCTTACAAGGCGCAATATCCCGGGTCAGGCCAGTTTTTCGGCTTTGAAACCCTGCGGATCAGGGTCGAGGGCGCAGGCTTTGCCGCGATCTTCCAGACCGGCATCGGGGGCTTCCGCGCGGGCGGCAGGATCAGCGGCGGGCTGGCCGTTCTGGAAGGCCATATCCTTGCGGCAGCCTGGATCTGACGCTGCGATGCGGCGTTGCTGTCGCAGCGACGATTTGCCGCGACAGGCGCGAATTTTTAGGTAATTTGCGGCCCGAGGGAGTTTGCGGCGCGGGGAAGAGGAGCCCCGCGCCGCAATCAGGGAGAAGACATGAACAAGTTCATCGCAACGCTTTGCGTCATCAGCTGGTCGGGCTTTTGGGCCTTTGGCTATATCGCGCTGACGGCGGGTGTCGCAAACACGGCGCAACTGACCGTCGCGCTCCTGCTGGCCGCAGCGGGGCTGTTCACCGGCGTCTTCACCTATCTGCGTATCGCCCGCGCGACCGATCCGGCGCGCTGGAACAACGCCCCGCAGGGCTGATCTCAGGCGGCAGCGGGCCGCCTGACCTGGCTGGCGGCTTCCAGCACCAGCGGGCGCAGGCCTTCGCCGCCCGCATCGACCAGTTCGAAGAACTGCTTGCGCATCCGCGGCTCCCAGAAATCGTTGATATGCGCGGCCAGGCCGGCCAGGCCTTCGGCATGGGGCTTCGTTTCCATGAACTGGGAAATCTGGTTCGCCATGCGGGCAATCTTGTTATCGGACATGCGCCGTCTCCGGGGTGATGCGGTCGGAATGGGTGAAAAGCTCGAACCGGTCGGGCCGGGCAAGCGCGACAAGGGTGATGCCCGCCCGTTCGGCCAGGGCCACGGCATCGGCGGTGGGGGCGGACACGGCGATCAGCATCGGCGCGCCAAGGGCCGCGACCTTCTGCACCATGTCGATCGAGACGCGGCTGGTCAGAACCACCGCGCCTTCGGGATGGTCGTGGCGGATCAGATGGCCCGCCAGCTTGTCCAGCGCGTTGTGGCGGCCAACATCCTCGCGCGTGGCGATCAGGTTGGTGCCATCCCAGAAACCGGCGCAATGGGCGGCGCGGGTGGCATCGTGCAGCGGCTGGGCGCCGGGCAGGGCCGCCACGGCCGCCATGACCTGCGACGGTCGCAGCCGGAAGGTCGAGGGCGGCACGGGAAAGGGCTCGCGCAGGGCCTGATCGATCGAGTCGATGCCGCACAGCCCGCAGCCGACCGGCCCGGCCATGGTGCGCCGCCGTGAGGCCAGCCGTCCCTGCGCCCCCTCTTGCAGCCAGACCTGAAGGTCGATGCCGCGTTCGGCCCATTCCACATCGACCGAGAGGATTTCCTCGGGCGTCGCGATGCCTTCGGTCAGGGCGAAGCCATAGGCGAAATCTTCCAGATCCGCCGGGGTTGCCATCATCACGGCCTGGGTCGAGCCGTCAAAGGACAGCGCAACCGCCCGCTCCTCGGGCAGGTTGCGTTCTCCGGGCTGCACCTGCGCCCCGAAAGAGAGGCGCGGCAGGGACCTTGCGCCTTTCATCGCGCGCCTTTCACTCGGCCGCAGGCAGGATGCGGCGCGACAGGTTGGCCATCTGGTTATACTCTTCCTGCCACTGGCTTGGCCCGTTCGAGGGGCTGACCTGCACCGCCGTCACCTTGTATTCCGGGCAGTTGGTGGCCCAGTCCGAGAAATCGGTGGTGATGACGTTCGCCTGCGTGTCGGGGTGGTGGAAGGTGGTGTAAACCACACCCGGCGCAACCTTGTCGGTGATGGTGGCGCGCAGCGTCGTGTCGCCCGACCGGCTGGCCAGCCGGACCCAATCGCCCTCATGGATGCCGCGGTTCTCGGCATCATGCGGGTGAATCTCCAGCACATCCTGATCGTGCCAGACGACGTTCGCGGTGCGCCGGGTCTGCGCGCCCACGTTGTATTGCGACAGGATGCGCCCGGTCGTCAGCAGAAGCGGGAAGCGCGGGCCGGTCTTTTCATCGGTCGCGACATATTCGGTGCGGATGAACTTGCCCTTGCCGCGCACGAAGCCGTCGATATGCATCAAGGGTGTGCCTTCCGGCGCCTTGTCGTTGCAGGGCCATTGGACCGAGCCCATCTCGTCGAGCAGGTCATAGGTGACCCGCGCGAAGGACGGCGTGGTCATGGCGATCTCGTCCATGATCTGGCTGGGGTTGGTATAGCCCCAATCCGCGCCCATCGCCTTGGCGAACATCTGGGTCACTTCCCAATCGGCATAGCCGTTCTTCGGCGCCATGACCTTGCGCACGCGGTTGATGCGGCGTTCGGCATTGGTGAAGGTGCCGTCCTTTTCCAGGAAAGACGATCCGGGGAAGAACACATGCGCGTAATTCGCCGTCTCGTTCAGGAAGAGGTCATGCACGATGACGCATTCCATCGCCGCAAGCCCGGCCGAGACATGCTTGGTATCGGGGTCGGATTGCAGGATGTCTTCGCCCTGGCAATAGAGGCCCTTGAACGTGCCCTCGACGGCGGCGTCCAGCATGTTCGGGATGCGCAGGCCGGGTTCCGGGTCGATGGTGACGCCCCAGGCCTTTTCATAGATCGCGCGGACCTCGGGGTTCTTCACATGGCGATAGCCCGGCAGTTCATGCGGGAAGGACCCCATGTCGCAAGAGCCCTGCACGTTGTTCTGGCCGCGCAGCGGGTTCACGCCCACGCCCTTGCGACCGATATTGCCGGTCAGCATGGCAAGGTTTGCAATGCCGATGACGGTGGTCGAACCCTGGCTGTGCTCGGTCACGCCCAGGCCATAGTAGATGGCCGCATTGCCGCCGGTGGCGTAAAGCCGGGCCGCCCCACGGATTTCCTCAGCCGGAACGCCGGTGACAAGCTGCACCGCCTCGGGCGAATGCTTCTTGTCGCTGATGAATTCGGCATAATCCTGGAATTCATCCCAGTCGCAGCGGCTGCGGATGAACTCTTCATTGTAAAGCTTCTCGGTCACGATGACATGGGCGATGGCCGAAACCACGGCGACGTTGGTGCCCGGCGTCAGCGCAAGGTGGTGGGCCGCCTTGTAATGCGGGCCTTCCACCGTTTCGGTGCGGCGCGGATCGACGACGATCAGTTTGGCGCCCTTGCGCAGCCGCTTCTTCATCCGGCTGGCAAAGACCGGGTGGCCGGCATGGGGGTTGGCGCCGATCACCACGATGACATCGGCATCCTCGACCGAGTCGAAATCCTGCGTGCCGGCGCTGGTGCCATAGGTCTGGCCCAGACCATAGCCCGTGGGCGAATGGCAGACGCGGGCGCAGGTATCCGTGTTGTTGTTCATGAACACGGCGCGGGTCAGCTTCTGGACGAGGTAGGTCTCCTCGTTGGTGCAGCGCGACGAGGTGATCACGCCGACCGACTGGCGGCCGTATTTCTCCTGGATCGCCTTCATCCGGGTCGCCGCGAAATCCATCGCCTCGGCCCAGGACACTTCCTTCCAGGGGTCGTTGATGCTGTCGCGGATCATCGGGTTCAGGATGCGGTCCTGGTGCATCGCATAGCCATAGGCGAAGCGGCCCTTGACGCAGCTATGGCCGCGATTGGCCTTGCCCTGCTTGTAGGGGGTCATCCGCACCAGTTCATCGCCGCGCATTTCGGCCTTGAACTGGCAGCCGACGCCGCAATAGGCGCAGGTCGTCACGATGGACCGGTCGGGCGTGCCGATCTCGATCACCGACTTTTCCTGCAGGGTCGCGGTCGGGCAGGCCTGGACGCAGGCGCCGCAGGACACGCAGTCCGAGGTCAGCGCGGTATCGGTCTTGGCGCCGAAAGAGACGCGGCTGTCGAAGCCCCGGCCCTCGATCGTCAGGGCGAAAGTGCCCTGCACTTCCTCGCAGGCCCGCACGCAGCGCGAGCAGACGATGCATTTCGCCGGATCATAGCTGAAATAGGGGTTCGACTCGTCCTTGGCCTTCCATTGCGGATTGGCCTCGCCGCTGGTGTTACGGGGACGGAAATGGGTGTCGATGGCGTCATAGCGCACGTCGCGCAGGCCGACGGCCCCCGCCATGTCCTGCAGTTCGCAATCGCCGTTGGCCGAGCAGGTCAGGCAATCCAGCGGGTGGTCCGAGATGTACAGTTCCATCACGCCACGGCGAAGCTGCTTGAGCTTGCCGGTCTGGGTATGAACCTTGATCCCCGCCGCAACCGGCGTGGTGCAGGAGGCGGGGGTGCCGTTGCGCCCCTCGACTTCGACAAGGCACAGCCGGCAGGAGCCGAAGGCATCGACCGAATCCGTCGCGCAAAGCTTGGGCACGGAAATGCCCAGCTCGGCCGCGGCGCGCATGATGCTGGTGCCTTCGGGCACGGTCACGTCGAAGCCATCGATGGTCAGCGTGACCAGTTGCTTCGATTTCGCGGCCGGGGTGCCGAAATCGCGGTCGGGGATAATGAAGTCCTTGAAGTCTTTCATTCGGCTGCCTCCTTCGCGCGGGCGAAGTCATCGGGGAAATGGGTAAGCGAGGACATGACAGGATATGGGGTGAACCCCCCGAGCGCGCAAAGCGACCCGGCCTTCATCGTGTTGCACAGGTCGGTCAGCAGCGGGATGGCCGTGCTGTCGCCGCGTGCGATGCGGTCGATGGTTTCCACCCCGCGCACCGCGCCCAGGCGGCAGGGGGTGCATTTGCCGCAGCTTTCGATGGCACAGAATTCCATCGCAAAGCGCGCCTGTGACAGCATGTCGGCGCTGTCGTCGAAGATGCAGACCCCGGCATGGCCGATCAGCCCGTCCTTGGCGGCGAATTCCTCATAGCCGAAGGGGGTGTCGAACAGGGCGGGTGGGAAATAGGCGCCCAGGGGGCCGCCGACCTGCACCGCCTTGACCGGACGGCCCGTCGCGGTGCCACCGCCGATATCGTTGACGATCTCGCCCAGGGTCAGGCCGAAGGCGGTTTCAAAGAGCCCGCCGTATTTCACATTGCCCGCGATCTGCAGGGCCATGGTGCCATGCGAGCGGCCAATGCCGAAATCGCGATAGAAGGCCGCGCCGCGATCCATGATCACCGGCACCGAGGCCAGCGAGATCACGTTGTTGACGACGGTGGGCTTGCCCAGGAAACCTTGCAGCGCAGGCAGCGGCGGCTTGGCGCGCACGACACCGCGCTTGCCTTCCAGGCTGTTCAGCAGGCTGGTCTCCTCGCCGCAGACATAGGCCCCGGCGCCGACGCGCACTTCCATGTCGAAAGCCCGGCCCGAGCCCAGGACCGAAGCCCCGAGCACGCCTTCTTTGCGGGCCACCTCGATGGCGCGGGTCATCTGCGCCACGGCATCGGGGTATTCCGAGCGGGTATAGACATAGCCGCGCGTCGCGCCCACGGCGAGACCGGCAATCGCCATGCCTTCGATCAGGGTGAAGGGGTCGCCTTCCATCAGCATCCGGTCGGCGAAGGTGGCGCTGTCGCCCTCATCAGCATTGCAGACGATGTATTTCTGGCCTTCCGGCGCGTCGTGGACGGTCTTCCACTTGATGCCGGTGGGGAAGCCCGCGCCGCCCCGGCCGCGCAGGCCGGAAACGGTCACTTCCTTGACGATCTCGGCCCCGGTCATGGCCAGGGCGCGGCGCAGGCCCTTCAGCCCGTGATGCAGCTCGTATTCCGCCAGCGACAGCGGGTCGATCACGCCGACGCGGGCAAAGGTCAGCCGGGTCTGGCGCACCATCCAGGGCAGTTCCTCGGTCAGGCCCAGGGCCTTGGGGTGGCGTTCCGGCGCGTCGAACAGGGCGGGCACATCGGCCGGGGTCATCGGGCCAAAGGCCATGCGGCCCAGATCGGTGACGATCTCGACCAGCGGCTCCAGCCAGATCATGCCGCGGCTGCCGTTGCGGACCAGCGTGACCTCGACCCCGCGCTTGGCGGCTTCGCGCGCCACGGCATCGGCCACGGCATCGGAACCAAGGGCGCGGGCGGCGGCGTCGATGGGAACGTAAATGCGCATCAGCGGGCCTCCCCGATCAGCGTGTCGAGCGTGGCGGTGTCCAGCCGCGCCACCAGCCGGTCGCCGACCAGCGCGGCGGGGCCGCAGGCGCAAAGGCCCAGGCAGAAGATCGGTTCCAGCGTCACCGCGCCATCGGCGGTCGTCTCGTGCCAGTCGAGGCCCAGCTTGCGCTTGGCATGGTCGGCCAGCGCATCGGCGCCCATGGCCTGGCAGGCCTCGGCCCGGCAGAGTTTCAGCACGGTGCGCCCGGCGGGCTTTTCGCGGAAGTCATGGTAAAAGGACATCACGCCATGGGCTTCGGCCCGGGTGATGTTCATCGCCTTGGCAATGATCGGCAGCGCCTCTTGCGGCACATGACCGAAGGCTTCCTGGACGTCATGCAGGATCGGCAGCAGCGCCCCTTCGCGGTCGCGATGGACCTCAAGGATCTCATCCAAACGGGATTGCAGGGAGACGGAATCGAGCATGGCGGCGACCTTTGGCTTGCGTTCCTTCTTCATACTTTCGTTGATAGGGCAATCAAGCGTGGATTGCCGTGTTGCGATAGGCAAAACCTATCAATTGCCGCGATGCATACTGTCGTATGCGACTTTCGTCACGCCTTCTTCCGGCTCGCGGCATCGATAAACGCTGTCAAAACAGGCGTTTGCGGATCGCGTCGTGCGGCGATCAGGCCCACTTGATGCTCGGCCTCGGGTTCGACGATCGGAATGGCGCAAAGCCGCCCTTCGGGCGCGAAAATCTGCGCAAGCCGCATGGGCACGATACTGGCCCATTCGCCTGTCAGCACATGGGCGACCAGCGCGATCGTCGAGTTCGACTCGATCCTCGGCGCGGCGCTTGCTCCGGCTTCGGCGAGATGCTGGTTGACGATGCGGCGGTTCTGCATGTCGCTGGTCAGAAGGCACAGCGGAAGGGCGGCCACTTCGGACCAGGTGACGCGGGAATGCGATGCCAGAGGCGAGCCCGGCGCGCAGAGCAGGCGGTAGAATTCGGTGTAAAGCGGCACGCGCGCCACGCGGCCCATTGGTTCATTGTCGAGATAGGTGATGCCGGCATCCAGATCGAAGGTTTCGATCCCGGCCAGGATCTCGGTCGAGGTGCGCGACAGGATCGTCAGGCTGACATTGGGGTGGCGGGCAGCAAAGGGCCCGGTCAGATCGGCCACCATCGGCAGCGCGGTCGGAATGACGCCCAGCCGCAGATGGCCGCTCAGACCCGCGCGCATGCTGCGCATCTCGTCGCGCAGGGCGCGGGTGTCGGCGACGATGCGCAGGGCGCGGTCAAGGACGCGGTCGCCCTCGGGGGTCAGGCCCTGAAACCGGCTGCCGCGAAACACAAGCTGCACGCCGAGCTGTTCCTCAAGCTGGCGGATCGCGCCCGAAAGCGAGGGTTGCGTGACGCCGCAGGCTTCGGCGGCGCGGCCGAAATGGCGTTCGCGGGCCAAGGCGATGAACATTTCCAGCTTGTCGATCATGGGCGCAGGATGAAGCGCCCTTCGGGCGGGGGCAAGGGCGGCGCGATGCACGTTTTCCGGCGCGGCCCCGACCACCCTTGTCTGCCCGACCGGCAGGGCCTAACTCTGGCCCATGCGCCGCTTGATCCCTTTCCTTGCCAAACCGCCAACCGTCTCAGTGATCCGCCTGCAAGGCACGATCGGCATGGGCGCGCGGTCGCTGTCCGATGCCGCCCTTGCGCCGGTGATCGAACGCGCCTTCGCTCGCGGAAAGCCGGTCGCCGTAGCGCTGGCGATCAATTCGCCCGGCGGCTCGCCCGCGCAATCCAGCCTGATCGCGGCCCGCATCCGCCGACTGGCGGAGCAGAAGAAGATCCCGGTCCACGCCTTTGTCGAGGATGTCGCCGCCTCGGGCGGTTACTGGCTTGCCACGGCGGCCGACCGGATCTGGGCGGATGAAAGTTCGATCCTCGGCTCGATCGGGGTGATCTCGGCCGGGTTCGGCTTTCCCGAGGCATTGGCCAAGCTGGGCGTCGAACGCCGGGTGCAGACGGCGGGCGCGTCGAAAAGCCTGGCCGATCCGTTCCGCCCGCAGACCGAGGCCGATGTCGCCCGCATCCGCGCACTGATCGACCCCCTGCACCAGATCTTCATTGCCCAGGTGCGGGCACGGCGCGGCGACAGGCTGGACGCCTCGGCTGACCTGTTCAATGCCGATATCTGGCTGGGACGGCGGGCGGTTGACCTGGGGCTTGCTGATGGCATCGCCCATCTGAAACCCAAGATGCAGGAGCTTTACGGTGAAAAGGTCCGGCTGGTGCCGCATGGCCAGCGCCGGGGCCTTCTGCAACGCTTCGGGCTTTCGCTGGTGGACAGCGGGCTTGCGGCGGTGGAAGATCGGGCGCTCTGGGCGCAATACGGGCTGTAAGATGCTGGTCAAGGTCATCCTTCTTTTCCTGCTTGCCATGGCACTGGTGGGCATGATCGGGAAGCTTCTCTTTCCCAATGCGCGTCCCCTTGCCCGGCGCCGTTCGGCCTATTGCCCCGATTGCGGCCGCCCGCACATCGGCAAGGGCCCCTGCGCCTGCGGCAAGCGCACGTGACCGCGCTGGTGACCGGGGCGGCGCGGCGGCTGGGCCGTGCCATGGCGCTGTATCTTGCCGGGCGCGGCCATGATGTCGCCCTGCATTTCGCCACTTCGCAGGACGAGGCCGAAGAGGTCGCCGCCGAAATCCGCGCGCTTGGGCGGCGCGCGGCGGTGTTGAAGGCCGATCTTCTGGACGAGGCGCAGGTCGAAACGCTGCTGCCCCGCGCGGTCGACGCCTTGGGACCACTGACGGTTCTGGTGAACAATGCCTCGATCTTCGATTACGACCGGATCGACACCGCCACCCGCAAGGGCTGGGACCGTCATATGGAATCGAACCTGCGCGCGCCCTATGTGCTGACGCAGGGCTTTGCCCGCCAATGTCCCCCTGCTGCGCCAGACGAGACCGGCGAGCCGCGCGCCCAGGGCCTGATCGTCAACATGATCGACCAGCGGGTCTGGAAACCCACGCCCGAATTCTCGACCTATACGATCGCCAAGATGGGCCTCTGGGCGCTGACCCGGACCGCCGCACAGGGCCTGGCGCCGCATATCCGCGTCAATGCCATCGGGCCGGGCCCGACCCTGCGTGGCGCGCGGCAAAGCGAGCAGCACTTCACCCGCCAGCGTGCGGCAACGCCGCTTGGCCGTGGCGCGAACCCCGGCGATGTCACTGCGGCGCTTGGATTCTTTCTCGACAGCCCTGCGGTGACGGGCCAGATGATCGCGGTCGATGGCGGCCAGCATCTGGCCTGGCAGACCCCCGATGTGCTTGGGGTAGAGTGACCCTCGGGAAAGTTGTCCACTTTCCGCGCGGCCTTCACCAACGCGTTACAAAAAGGCCTTGAAACTCAAGAGTTTGCCAAGTGTACAATTATCTTTCCTTTGATTTCAACGGGTTATTTTTCTGCCTATTTTTTAGACAACTCTCCGAAGCAGCCCCAAAACAACGGAAATTGGGCCTTCCCGAAATCTTCTCCGCAATCTTATCCACAGAAACCGTGGACAGCTTTGCTCTTGCTCCGGGGTTGCGTTCGGTGCAGCGAAAGCCAAGAATCGCCAGATCGGGAATGGGCCTTTTCGCATGACGGAAACTCCGCGCAGCGGGCATGAGGTGATCGGCGGCTATCTGCGCCATCTCGACGGTTCGCCCGGCGTCTACCGCATGTTGAACGCCGCTTCCGAGGTGCTTTACGTCGGCAAGGCGCGCAACCTGAAGGCGCGCGTGGCGAATTACGCTCGCCCCAGCGGCCATTCGGCGCGGATCGCGCGGATGATCCATGAGACGGCGAGCATGATGTTCCTCTCGACCCGAACCGAGGTCGAGGCCCTGCTGCTGGAACAGAACCTCATCAAGCAGTTGAAGCCGCGCTACAATGTGCTGATGCGGGACGACAAGTCCTTCCCGAACATCCTGATCGCCAAGCACCATGTCTTTCCGCAGATCAAGAAGCATCGCGGCGCGAAGAAGGAAAAGGGCAGCTATTACGGCCCCTTTGCCAGTGCGGGGGCGGTGAACCGCACGCTGAACCAGTTGCAGAAGGTCTTCCTGCTGCGCAACTGCTCGGACGCGATGTTCGAAAGCCGCACAAGACCCTGCCTGCAATTCCAGATCAAGCGTTGTGCCGCGCCCTGCGTGGGCCGGGTGCGCGAGGCGGAATATGCCGCCCTGGTCTCGGATGCCGAGCGCTTTCTTCAGGGCAAGTCGACCAGCGTTCAGGCCGATCTGGCCGCCCAGATGGCGCAGGCGAGCGAAGCGATGGAATTCGAGCGCGCCGCCGCCCTGCGCGACCGGATCAAGGCGCTGACCGCGGTGCAGACCGCCCAGGGCATCAATCCGCGCGGCGTGGCCGAGGCGGATGTGGTGGCGCTGCATCTGGAGCATGGCCAGGCTTGCGTGCAGGTCTTCTTCATCCGGGCCAATCAAAGCTGGGGCAATCGCGATTTCTATCCGCGTACGGGCTCGGGCGCGGAAGAGCCCGAAATCCTCGAGGCCTTCCTGACCCAGTTCTATGACGACAAGGACCCGCCCAGGCTGATCCTCTTGTCGCATCCGGTGGAAAATCCCGATCTGGTGGCCCAGGCGCTGTCGGCGCGGGCGGGGCGCAGGGTGGAACTGGCCGTGCCGCTGCGGGGCGAGAAAGCCGAGCTGGTGGAAAATGCCGCCCGCAACGCCCGAGAAAGCCTGGCCTTGCGGATGGCGGAAACCTCAACCCAGGCGAAGCTGCTGGCCGGTCTGGCCGAGGCCTTTGACCTGGACGGCCCGCCGCAGCGGATCGAGGTCTATGACAACGCGCATATCCAGGGCTCCGACCCGGTCGGCGGCATGATTGTGGCGGGGCCGGAAGGGTTCCTCAAGTCGCAATACCGCAAGTTCAACATCCGGTCGGAGGCCGGCGCGAACAGCGACGATTTCGGCATGATGCGCGAAGTGCTGATGCGGCGCTTCGACCGGCTCTTGAAGGAAGACCCCGACAGGCAGGGCGATACCTGGCCCGACCTTCTGCTGATCGACGGCGGCGCGGGGCAGGTTTCCGCGGTGACGGGCATCCTGGCCGAGATGGGGGTCGAAGATGTGCCGGTGGTCGGTGTGGCCAAGGGCATCGATCGCGATGCCGGCAAAGAGGAATTCCACCGCCCCGGCGAGCGGCCCTTCGCGCTTCAGCGCAATGATCCGGTCCTCTATTTCGTGCAGCGCCTGCGCGACGAGGCGCATCGCTGGGCCAATGGCGCGCATCGCGCCAAACGCGCCAAGGCGGTTTCCGCCACGCCGCTGGATGACATTCCCGGCGTAGGTGCCGCGCGCAAACGCGCGCTTCTGGCGCATTTCGGCAGCGCCAAGGCCGTCAGCCGCGCGGCCCTGCCCGACCTGATGGCGGTGGACGGGATTTCGGAAGCCATGGCCGAAACCGTCTACAATTATTTCCACCGCGACTAGGCCGGACCGTCGGGCCGTAAGCATTCGGTAAAGATCTTGCGGCAGAAAGACCCTGTCCAACCAGGCAGGGCCGCGATGCAAATCTCCAAGCCGAAGACCTCGCATTCCGTTGAACCCGGGGAAATGACCTTTGGCGTCGACGAACTGATCTATTCCCGCACCGATGAACGCGGCGTGATCGTGTCCGGCAACCCGGTCTTTCAGCGCATGTGCGGGATCGACTGGCCGCAACTGATCGGCGCGCCGCATCGCCTGATCCGCCACCCCGAGATGCCGAAGGGCTTCTTCCACCTGTTCTGGAGCCTGTTGAAACAGGGTGAGCCGGCGGTGGGCTATGCGCGCAACCGTCACGCCAACGGGAATTACTACTGGGTGCTGGCTGCGGCGATCCCGTGCGAGGGCGGATATTTCTCGATCCGCATGCGGCCGCATGGCGCGCTGTTCGACGCGATCCGCGGTGAATATGCGACACTTGTCGCCCGCGAAAGGTCCGAAGGCCTGACACCCGAGGCATCGGCCGAAGTGCTGCTGGGCGCCTTGTCGCGGCTTGGCTATGCGACCTATGATGCCTTCGCCGCTGACGCCCTGGCGCGCGAGATACGGCAGCGCGACCAGACCCTTGGTCGCAAGGCTGATTCGCAGACCGAGTCCCTTGCCTCGTTGCTCTCGCTCTTGCAGGACACGCTCGCCGAACAGTCGCGGCTCGTGGCGCAATTCGCCGACCTTGTCCTGCTGCCGGTCAATATGCGCCTTGTGGCCGCGCGGCTGGAACCGCAGGGCGGACCGATCAGCCAGATCTCGGTCAACTACAAGATCGCGTCGGAAGAGATTTCCAGCCGTCTCTCGGGCATTGTGTCGGGCAAAGGGCAATATCTGCGGGCGCATGGCGCAGGCGGTGCGCATCAGTCTGATCCTGACCTCCTGTGCGAAGATGCAGGGCGAGCTGGTGCGGTCCTATGATCGCATCGATCCCAACTATTCCGGCCCCGAACGGCGGATCGAACAGGTCAAGATGATTGACGTCCAGCGCGACTGCGTCCTTCGGGCACATGACGCGCTGCGCGAGGCCGAAGGCCTTGCCGCCAGCCTGAACGAAGCCTCTGTCGATCTGCGGCGCATGATCCTGGGCCTCGACACGATCCGCATTCTCGCCCGCGTCGAAAGCCGCAAATCGGCGGAAAGCCAGGCGACACTGACCGCGACCATCGACCGGATCGACGAAGTGCAGGGCTCGATCTCGGACAGTCTCAAGCGGATGATGGAGCAGACCTACTCCATCACGGCAACCCTGGCCGGCCTGCGCCGCGGCAGCGCGGGCGAAAGTGGCGGGTCACCCGCGGACAGCGGCACCGAAGGCAAGATCCGGCCGACCGTTGCCGCCCGATGACCGGAAGGCGGTGGCGGCCGACACTGCTCAGTCGGCCGGACCGGGCCGAAGGCAAGCGGGCGGCGGTGGAAAACAGCGCAGCGCATGGTCAAGATGGCAGACCTTGAATTCCCGGAACTGATCTATTCAAGCAGCGATCCGCGCGGGGTTATCCTGGCCGGGAACGCCGTGTTCCAGCGCATGACCGGCTATGACTGGCGCCAGCTGATCGGCGCGCCGCACCGTCTTATCCGCCATCCCGCCATGCCGCGCGGTTTCTTCCATATCTTCTGGCAGCTCCTCAAATCCGGCCAGCCCGCAGTCGGCTATGTCAGGAACAGCCGCAAACAGGGCGACTGGTACTGGGTCCTGGCCTGCGCCATCCCCTGCGAGGGCGGCTATTTCTCGGTGCGCTTCCGGCCCTCGTCACCGCTCTGGACCACGATCGAGGCCGAGTATGCCCGGCACCTGGCCTGCGAACAGGCCGAAGGGCTGACGCCCGAAGCCTCGGCCGCCATCCTGCTGGCGCGGCTGGAGGAACTGGGCTTCAGCAGTATCGAGGATTTCGAGGCCCGCGCGCTGTCGGCGGAAGTGCGGGCCCGGAACGAAAGGCTCGGTCGCGCCCCGGATGGGCCCGCCATCGCGCAGGCGGATCTGCTCGATCAGCTCAGAATCCTTCTGGCCGAGCAGGGGCGGCTTGTCACCCGATTTGCCGAGCTTGTGCTGCTGCCCGCCAATATGCGCCTGGTGGCCGCCCGCCTGGAACCTCAGGGCGGCCCGATCAGCCAGATCGCGGTGAATTATCGGATCGCCGCTGAGGAGATTGCCCGCCGCCTTTCCGGCTTCGTTTCGGGCAAGGGCAATATCTGCGGCGCCATGGCCCTTGCGGTGCGCCACAGCCTGATCCTGACCACCTGCGCCGGGCTGCACGCCGAACTCATCGCGCGATACGACCGCGAGGACGAGGTCTGCGAGGGCATAGATCGCTGGACCGAGCGGAAGAAGCTGGGCGATGTGATGGGCGAGTGCCTGTCCCGCGCGCGGACGGCGCTGCAAGACGCCGGGACGCTCGCCACAAGCCTGAATGACGCCTCGGTCGATCTGCGGCGCATGATCCTGGGTCTGGATACGATTCGTATCCTGGCGCGCGTCGAAAGCCGCAAATCGGCGGAAAACCAGGCGGCGCTGACCGCGACCATCGACCGGATCGATGTGGTGCAGGGCGCGATCAGCGAAAGTCTGCGCGCCATGATGGAACGGTCGCTTGGCATCACCTCCGCGCTTTCCGCCCTGCGTCGCGGCAGTCTTGGCGAAGCCGCGCAGGGCGACAAAGCCGTAATGCTGGCCACGGGATAGGCGCAGAAACCAGCCGCCCGGGGACCTGCCGCCATCCAGCATCTTCGCCCCCTTTCGCCGCCCCGGACCTTGGGCTACCAATGGGCCATGGTCTGGACAATTCCCAATACGCTGACCTTCCTGCGCCTTCTCGCCGCCCCCGGCGTCGCGGTGATGTTTCTCTATTTTCACCGCCCCTGGGCCGACTGGTTCGCGCTGACCCTGTTCGTCGGCGCGGCGATCACCGACTGGTTCGATGGCTATCTGGCCCGGCTGTGGAAGCAGGAGTCGAAATTCGGCGCCATGCTCGACCCGATCGCCGACAAGGCGATGGTCGTCATCGCGATCATGGTGCTGACCGGCTATAACGGCATGGCACCCTGGCTGATCCTGCCCGCCACGGTGATCCTGTTCCGCGAGGTCTTTGTCTCGGGCCTGCGGGAATATCTTGGCCCCAAGGCGCAGCTCAAGGTCACGAAGCTGGCCAAATGGAAGACAACGGCACAGATGGTGGCGATCGCCGTGCTGTTCTTGGGCACCGGGCTGGAATATCTGAACATCGCAGCCATGAAGGGCATGAGCCCCGAGCAATATGCCGAGGCCGTAATTGCTGGAACGAGGGAACCCATCCTGGGGTGCGGGCGGCTGGATTGCGCCTCGACGGCCAATCAGGTGGGGGCGGTGCTGATCTGGATCGCGGCCCTGCTGACGGCGGCGACCGGCTGGGAGTATTTCCGCAAGGCCATGCCCTATCTCAAGGACGAGCCATGATCGACATCCTCTATTTCGCCTGGGTCCGCGAGAGGATCGGCCTGCCGCGCGAGCGGGTCGAGACGCAGGCCGCGACCGTCTCGGATCTGGTGGCCGAATTGTCGGCGCGCGAAGAGCGCTATGCCCTGGCCTTTGCCGATCTCGCCAGCCTGCGGGTGGCGCTGGATCAGGAGCTTGCCAGTTTTGACGCGCCCCTGGCCGGGGTGCGCGAGGTGGCGTTCTTTCCGCCGATGACCGGGGGCTGAGGATGCGCCTGTCGGTCCAGAGCGACGCCTTCTCGCTGGGCGCGGAATCCGAGGCCTTTGCCGCCGCCGTGCCGGGCGCGGGGGCGGTGGTGACCTTCACCGGGCTGGTGCGCGACAATGGCGGCGCGCTGGCGGCGATGGAGATCGAGCATTACCCGGGCATGACCGAAAGGGCGATCGGGGCGATGATGGATCAGGCCCGGGCGCGCTGGGCGCTGGTGGATGCGCTGGTGATCCATCGCCACGGGCGGCTGAAGGCGGGCGAGGCGATCATGATGGTCGCCACCGCCGCGCCGCACCGGGCCGATGCTTTCGCGGCGGCCGAGTTCCTGATGGATTACCTGAAATCCCGCGCGCCGTTCTGGAAGAAGGAAATCGGGGCGGATGGGGCGGAATGGGTGGCCGCCAAAGACGAGGACGAGGCCGCCCTGACCCGTTGGTAGGCCTTGTCCCACGGTGGGACAAAGTCGATATCAAGCAATTTCAATGGCTTGACTATCTGGGGTTAAGCAATTTTTAACCTTTGCGATGCCGTGCCGCCCAGCTTGGTTGCAGATCGCCGGGCATCGCCTGCGCCTGATAGACGCCGCGCGCGATGGCGCGGGCCAGACAGGTCGCCGCGGCATGGCCGATCTGGAACAGGTCGCGGACCGGCTCGGCCAGCGGGCGATGCCCGGTCGCGGCGGCAAAGATCAGGTCGCCATCCAGCGGCGTGTGCGAGGGCAGCAGCGCCCGGGCCATGCCGTCATGCGCCGCAACCGCCATGCGATGCGCCTGCGCCTTGGTCAGCAAGGCATCGGTCGCCACCACGGCGATGGTCGTTGCCTCGCCCAGACGTTTCATCGGCAGCGGTGCCTGTTGCGTCTGAAGGGGGGCGGGGCCAAGACCGCCGAATTCATCGCCTTCCTCGAAAGGCGCGGCCCAGAACTGGCCCTGCGGTCCCGACGTGGCGCAGCCCAGGGCGTTCACCGCCACCAGCGCCCCCACTGTGATGCCCGAGGGCAGGACACAAGAGGCCGAGCCAAGCCCGCCTTTCAGGTCGCCGGTCATCGCGCCATAACCGGCCCCTGCCGTGCCCAGGGCGAAATCCGGCCCTGCCGCTGCCAGTGCGGCGCGGCCAAGCGCGGGATAGGGCGTTGCGTCCCAGCCCTTGTCGCCGCCATTCAGAAGGTCGAACAGGATCGCGCCGGGCACGATCGGCACGCGCACCGGCCCGACGGCAAAGCCGCGCCCCGCCGCACGCAGCCCCGCCGCCACGCCATCGCAGGCGGCAAGGCCAAAGGCCGACCCGCCCGACAGGACCAGCGCATCCACCTCTTGCACCATCCGGTCGGGGGAAAGCAGGTCGGTCTCGCGCGTGCCCGGCGCGCCACCCATGACATGCACCGCCGCCACGAAGGGGGCGGGCCCGGTCACGACGGTCACGCCCGAGCGCAGGGCGGCATCCTGCGCCTGGCCGACCGTCAGGCCCGCGACATCTGTGATCAGGTTCCGCGCTCCGGGCCGCATGGGTTCTTGTCCTCGACTGTCGCTGGGGGAAGGCGCGCCGCGCCGAAGGGGACAGAGGCCCCCCCTTTCGCCGCCCGCCGCAGCCGCTATGGTCGGCAGGTCAGCGCAGGAGAGCAAGATGGAAAAGGTGGCAGTCGTGACGGCGGGCGGGTCGGGCATGGGGGCGGCGGTGGCGCGGCATCTGGCCGAGACGGGCTATCAGGTGGCGATCCTGTCATCCTCGGGCAAGGGCGAGGCGCTGGCGCAGGCGTTGGGCGGAATCGGCATCACCGGTTCAAATCAGGTGCAGGCCGATATCGACCGGCTGATCGCCGCCACTCTGCAGCGCTGGGGCCGGATCGACGCTTTGGTGAACAGCGCGGGCCACGGCCCACGTGCGCCGGTGGCCGAGATCACCGATGCGGATTGGCAGAAAGGGTTCGACGTCTATTTCCTGTCGGCGGTGCGGCCGATCCGGGCGGTGACGCCGGTGATGAAGGCGCAGGGGGCCGGGGCGATCGTCAATATCTCGACCTTCGCCACGTTCGAGCCGGACCCGACCTTCCCGACCAGCGCCGTGGCGCGGGCGGGGCTGGCGGCATTCACCAAGCTTTACGCCGACGGCCATGCCGCCGATGGCATCCGCATCAACAATGTCCTGCCGGGCTTCATTGACAGCCTGCCCGAGAAGGAAGAGTTCCGCCGCCGTATCCCGATGGGCCGCTACGGGCGGGTTGCGGAAATCGCCGGGACGGTGGGCTTCCTGCTTTCGGAGGCGGCGGGCTATATCACCGGGCAGAACCTGCGGGTGGATGGCGGGATCACGCGGTCGGTCTAGGGTTTCGGCCCTGCGCCCCTGCCCGGGTCTGGAAGGGGTTTGCCCCCCTCCGGACCACCCCGCAGGATCGTTGCGCCCCGGTGAAGGGGCGGGGGTCAGAAATCGAACAGGTCGGACAGGAAGCTGTCCTTGCGCTTGCGCTTGTGGCGGTAATCGTCGTCGTCATCATCCTTGTAACGGCGGCGGTCGTCATAGTGGCTGCGGGTCTGGCGCGGTTCGGGTTGATAGACCGGGGCCGAGCCGCGCGCGGGGGCGGGCTGCGCCGGGGCGGTCTGGGCAGGGGCAGGGGCTGCGCCGGCGGCGCGGTCGATGATCTTGTCAAGTTCGCCCCGGTCCAGCCAGACGCCGCGACAGCGCGGGCAATAGTCGATCTCCACGCCGTTGCGGTCGGCCATCACCAGCGTCTCACCATCCACCGGACATTGCATCTTGCGCGTCTCCTGAGCTTTGCGTCCCAGCCCAGATGGGGGTGAAATGCGCCAAGGCAACCCCTTGCGCGGAATGTCGCAACCGGGCATCTTCGCCGCGGGCTGTGGCGATGGCGTCGCCGCAGGGGCCTGCTTGCGCCCCGAACGCCCGCGGAACCCCTCCGCTTGACGTCCTGTACGCCGGGACCTTTCGGGGTCCGGTCACGGCCCCGTTCCATGAGGTCTGACATGACGACTCGTCCCGAATCCTACCGTTTCCACAATGGCGGCCAGAAGGCGGTGCTGCCCTTTGCCGATGCGGAATATCATGACCGGCTGGCCGGTCTGCGCGATGTGATGGAGCTGCACAGCCTGGATGCGGTCGTGCTGACCTCGATGCAGAACATCGCCTATTATTCCGGGTTTCTGTATTGCAGCTTCGGGCGGCCCTATGCCTGCGTCGTGACGGCCGACCAATGCATCACCGTCAGCGCGGGGATCGACGCGGGCCAGCCCTGGCGGCGGTCGATCGGCGACAACATCACCTATACCGACTGGACGCGCGACAATTTCTGGCGCGTGGTGGCGGGGATCACCGGCACGGGCAAGGCGATCGGCTGCGAGGCCGACCATCTGACGATGGAACGGGCCGAGAAGCTGAACAGCTTTCTGAAACCCAAGCGCGGCATGGATATTTCGCCCGCGACGATGGAGCAGCGGATGCGCAAGTCCGAGGCCGAGATCGCGCTGATCAAGCACGGGGCCAATGTGGCCGATGTGGGCGGCTATGCGATCCGCGACGCGATCAGGCTGGGCGCGACCGAGCTGGAGATTTCGATTGCCGGGCGCGATGCGATGGAACGGGAAATCGCCAAACGCTTTCCCGATGCGGAATATCGCGACACCTGGGTCTGGTTCCAGTCGGGGCTGAACACCGATGGCGCGCATAATCCGGTGACGTGCCGGGCGCTGAAACAGGGCGATATCCTGAGCCTGAACTGCTTTCCGATGATCAGTGGCTATTACACCGCGCTGGAGCGGACGCTGTTCGTCGGGGAATGCGATCCGGCCAGCCTGCGGATCTGGGAGGCGAATATCGCGGCGCATGAATATGGCATGAGCCTGTTGAAACCCGGCGCGTCCTGTTCGGCGGTGACGGCGCAGATCAACGATTTCCTGGCGGAACGGCAACTGCTGCAGTACCGCACCTTCGGTTATGGCCATTCCTTCGGCGTCCTGTCGCATTACTATGGCCGCGAGGCCGGGCTGGAGCTGCGCGAGGATATCGACACGGTGCTGGAACCGGGCATGGTGATCAGCATGGAGCCGATGCTGACCATCCCCGAGGGCGAACCGGGCGCGGGCGGCTATCGCGAGCATGACATCCTGGTCATCACCGAGGACGGGGCCGAGGATATCACCCATTATCCCTATGGGCCGGGCTTCAACATCGTCGGGTAACAGAACTGTCACGAATCCGTCGCCCGGCTGATACGGGCGGCGGCCATTCCCTCGGGCGCGATTCACACCGAAGGAATGGACCCCATGCGTCTTCGCTCTGCCTGTCTTACCTCTGCCCTTGCGCTGACGGCGGCCCTGCCCGCGCAGGCCGAGATGGTGTTCAACCGTGTTGCCTCATTCGCCACGCCCGACAACATGGCCGAGGGCGAAGACCGCGCCCGCGCCAGCAGCGCCGAGATCATCACTGTCACCGAAGACGGCAATACGCTGATCTATTCCGACAGCCCGCTGGGCGTGATCGGCCTGGTCGACATCACCGATGCCAAGGCGCCGAAGCCCATGGGCAATATCGAGATGGGGGGCGAGCCGACGACCACGGTCGTCGATGGCGGCATGGCGATCGTGGGGGTGAACACTTCGGAAGGCTACACCAACCCGTCGGGCAAGCTGGTGACGGTGGATATCGCGGCGAAGAAGGTGGTGGCGGAATGCGACCTTGGCGGCCAGCCGGATTCGGTGGCGAAATCGCCCGATGGCAGCTTCATCGCCGTCGCCATCGAGAATGAGCGCGACGAAGAGGTGAATGACGGCGACCTGCCGCAGATGCCTGCCGGTTTCGTGGTCAGGCTGCCGGTCAAGGATGGCGCGGTGGATTGCGCCGGGATGCAGAAGATCGACCTGACCGGGCTGGTCGATGTGGCGGGCGATGATCCGGAACCCGAATTCCTGTCCTTCAACGATGCGGGCGAGATCGTGGTCAGCCTGCAGGAAAACAATGCCTTCGTGGTGATCGGCGCGGATGGCAAGGTGGCCGGCCATTTCTCGGCCGGGACTGTCGATCTGGCGGGCGTGGACACCAAGAAGAACGGCAGGCTGGATTTCACCGGCAAGATGGAAGCTGTCGCGCGGGAACCCGACGGGGTGAAGTGGATCGACAATGACCATTTCGTCGCCGCGAACGAGGGCGACTGGAAGGGTGGTTCGCGCAGCTTCACGATCTGGAAGAAGGACGGCACGGTCGTCTATGAAAGCGGCGCCTCGCTGGAACAGGCCATCGCCGCGGTCGGCCATTACCCCGGGCATCGCAACAAGAAGGGCGCCGAGCTGGAATCGGTCGAGGTCGCCCGTTTTGGCGACAAGACCTATCTTTTCGTCGCTTCGGAACGCGCCTCGGTCATCGGCGTCTATGACCTGACCGATCTTGCCAATCCGGTGCTGAAGCAACTTCTGCCGTCCGGCATCAGCCCGGAAGGCATGGTCGCCATTCCGCAGCGCAACCTTCTGGCCAGCGCGAATGAGGTGGACCTGCGCGAAGAGGGCGGCGCCCCGGCGCATGTCATGCTGTATGAACTGGCCGAAGGCACCCCGGCCTATCCGATGATCACCAGCGCGGGCAGCGATCCGCTGATCGGCTGGGGCGCGCTGTCGGGCCTGGCGGCCGATCCTGAGACGGCGGGCAAGCTTTATGCCATCTCGGACTCGGTCTATGGCATGATGCCCCGCATCTACACGATCGACGCCACCCAGACCCCGGCCCTGATCACCGGCGCGCTGGACATCACCCGGGGCGGCGATGTCGCGCAGCTTCTGGACCTGGAAGGCATCACGACCGATGGCGAGGGCGGCTTCTGGCTGGCCAGCGAGGGCCGCAGCGACAAGCTGATCCCGCATGCGCTCTATCACGTCAATGACAAGGGCGAGATCAAGGAACAGGTCGGCCTGCCCGAAGCGCTGCTGGACAGCGAAATCCGCTTTGGCTTTGAAGGCATCGCCATGGCGGATGGCAAGTTGTGGATGGCGGTGCAGCGCGAATGGCAGGACGATCCGAAGGGCATGGTCAAGCTGGTCAGCTATGATCCCGCCGAACAGGTCTGGGGGGCGGTGCATTACCCGCTGGACGCGCCCGTCGAAGGCGCCTGGATGGGCCTGTCGGAACTGACGGTCAAGGGCGACTGGGCCTATGTGATCGAGCGCGACAACCAGATTGCCGACAAGGCCGCGACCAAGAAGCTGTATCGGGTGAAGCTGGCCGATCTGAAGCCTGCCGAACTGGGCGGCACCCTGCCGGTCGTGACCAAGGAACTGGTGCATGACTTCCTGCCCGACCTGGCCGTGACCCATGGCTATGCCGTCGACAAGATCGAAGGTTTCGCCATCGACGCGGCGGGCGCGGGCTGGGTCGTGACCGACAATGACGGGGTCGATGACAGCTCGGGCGAGACGCTGTTCTGGACCATCGGCAAGGTCGAGTAAGCGCCAGATCAACACGACAACGCTCTCCGGTCTTGCGACCGGGGGGCTTTTGCCTGTGCGGCGCCGGGGCCTTGACCCGCGCCGCCGCTTTGCCTGACCATGGTGCAAAGCGAGGGGGCCATGGCCATCACCATTTCCGCCTTTGAACGGTCTCCTGATGGCGGGCGGGGCCTGGCCCGCGACACGCGTATCCGCTGGGCGCTGGAGGAGCTGGACCTGCCCTATGAGGTGCGGCTGGTGCCCCGGGAGGCGCTGAAGGCGCCCGAGAACCTTGCTCGCCAGCCCTTTGGCCAGATCCCGAGCTATGAGGAAGACGGGCTGGTGCTGTTCGAGACCGGGGCCATCGTGCTGCATCTGGCAGAACGGCATAAGGGTCTGTTGCCCGAGGAGCCGAAGGCGCGGGCAAGGGCAATTTCCTGGCTTTTCGCGGCGCTGAACACGGTCGAGCCGGTCGTGCTTCACCGCGAGGTGTCGATCCTGACCGAACGCGACAAGCCCTGGCATGCCGAACGTCTGCCGGTGCTGGATGCGCGGGTGAAGGCGGTGCTGGCGCGGGTGGCGGCGGTCCTGCAGGACAGGGACTGGCTGGCCGGGGCGTTCAGCGCGGGCGACCTGATGATGGTCTCGGTGCTGCAACGGCTGAAGTCGGGGACGCTTCTGGCCGAAGATCCCGGGCTTGCCACCTATGTGGCGCGGGCCGAGGCGCGGCCAGCCTATGGCCGGGCCTTTGCCGCGCAATGGGCGGTGAACGGGCCGCCCGGCGCGCCGGTTCCGCCGCTGCCGCAGGCAACCTGAGCGCAACGGCGGAGGGCTTTTGTTCGGAAAGTGAGACTCGGGGCTTGACGCAAAGGCCCCCCCGCCGTCCAAGGTGCAGCCTTGCAAGGCCATACCACCGGGGATTCGAACGTGATCAATCTGCGCCTGTCGCTTGCGACGCTTGTTCTGCTGCCGCTGCTGGCAGCCTGTGGAGCCAAACCCGAAACCAAAGGCCATGACGGCGTGCCGGGCTATGAGGCGGTGCAGGATGGCGAGACTTTCATTCCTGCCGTGAAGCCGAAATACCTGATCGACGGCAATACCAAGGTCGAGGTCGATTATGCGGGCGATGACCCGCCGAATTCCATCGTGGTCGATGTCTATTCCCGCAAGCTGTACTGGGTGATGGAAGGCGGCAAGGCGATCCGCTATGGCATCGCGGTCGGCCGCGAGGGGCTGTCGTTCAAGGGCACGGGTTATGTCGGGCGCAAGCAGGAATGGCCGTCGTGGACGCCGACGGCGAACATGATCCGCACCCGGCCCGACCTTTACGCCGAATATGCCGGCGGCCTGCCGGGCGGGCTGGAAAACCCGCTGGGCGCGCGGGCGCTGTATCTGTATCGCGGCGGTCGCGACACGATGTTCCGCATCCATGGCACGATCGACAATGCCTCGATCGGGCGGGCGACCAGCGCGGGCTGTATCCGGCTGTTCAACCAGGATGCCATCGACCTGTTCAACCGCGCCGATACCGGCGCGCGGGTCAAGGTGCGCACGCTTGAGGAAAGCCTGGCCGTCGATGGCGCCTATATGGATGATGCGTTCGGCCGGATCGTGAAGCAGACGCCCGAGGCGATTGCCCAGCGCGAGAAGGACCAGAAGGCGATCGAGGCCTGGGAAGCGGCCGAGGCCAAGGCCGCCGAACGCGCCATGAAGAAGCATCTGGCGCAATGCAAGCGGCAGGGGATTCCGGCCGATGACTGCCCGCCTCTCTCGGTCGAGGAATACAAGGAACAGGACGCGCATACCGAAAGCTGACCGGCGCGCGCCGGTGAAGGAAGGGCCGCCCTGGAAGGGGCGGCCCTTTGCCATTGGCCTAGCTGCGGATGACGTAATCCTTGAGCGTGGTCTCGATCACTTCCCAGGTTCCCGCGAAACCGGGTCGGATGATGAAACTGTCGCCCGCGCGCAGATGGGTGGCGACGCCCTGCGCATCGGTCAGGATGGAATGGCCGGTATGGATATAGACATATTCCCATTCGGCATAGGAGACCTTCCACTTGCCGGGCGTCGATTGCCAGAGGCCGCTGTAGAGCCCGTCGGTTTCCTCGAGGTTCCAGGTCGTGTGGACCGGGTCGCCGGACAGGACTTTCTCGGCTGCGGGGCGTTCGGTTTCGGGCGTGCAGCCTTCGCGCGTGACGCGTTGCAGAAGGGTGGGGGTCATTCGCTTCTCCTCTATGGCCGCCATTGGCACCTGTCGGGCGTGCAGGGTCAAGCCCGCTGCGGTGCGGCGTAATTTTCTTGCAGCCGGGCGATGCGCGTGCATCTATGACGGGCAGAATTGAAACGCCCGTCGATCCAGCCAGAGGTGAGCAGATGAGCGCCAGCGCCCCCGTCCGTGCCGTTCTTCCCCCCGATATCCGCGCCCGCAAGGGCGGGGCGCCGCTTGTGGTGCTGACGGCCTATTCCACGCCGGTGGCGCGGCTGGTCGATGCGCATTGCGACATCGTGCTGGTCGGGGATTCGGTGGGGATGGTGATCCATGGCCTGCCTTCGACCCTGGGCGTGACGATGGAGATGATGATCCTGCATGGCCGCGCCGTGGTGCGGGGCGCGCAAAAGGCGATGCCGGTGATCGACATGCCTTTCGGCAGCTATGAGGAAGGCCCGCAGCAGGCGTTCCGCAATGCCAGCCGGCTGATGGCGGAAACCGGCGCCCCGGCGGTGAAGCTGGAAGGCGGCGTGCATATGGCTGAAACCATCGCTTTTCTGGCGGCGCGTGGCGTGCCGGTGATGGCCCATGTCGGCCTGACACCGCAGGCGGTGAACACGCTGGGCGGCTACAAGGTGGTGGGCCGCGAGGCCGAGGCCGAGAAGGTGATGGAAGACGCCCGTGCGGTCGAGGCGGCGGGGGCCTTCTCGGTGGTGCTGGAAAAGGTTCCCGAGGGGCTGGCGGCGCGGATCACGCAGGCGCTGGCGATCCCCACCATCGGCATCGGCGCGGGCGTGCGTTGCGACGGGCAGGTGCTGGTCGTCGATGACATGCTGGGCCTGTTCACCGATTTCCGGCCGAAGTTCGTGAAGCGCTATGCCGAGCTGGGCCGCGCGGCGGATGAGGCGATTGCCGCCTATGCCGCCGATGTGCGTGCGCGCGCCTTCCCGGCGCCTGAACATGCCTTTGCCGATGCGCTGCCGGTGAAGAAATGATCCCGATCTACCGCACGGTCGCCGAATTGCGGGCGGCGGCGCGCGGCTGGCGCGCGGCGGGCGAGGTGATCGGCGTTGTGCCGACCATGGGGGCGCTGCATGACGGCCATCTGTCGCTGGCGCGGCGGGCGCGCCTGGAATGCGACCGGGTGATCACGACGATCTTCGTCAACCCGATGCAATTCAACAACCCCGACGATCTGAAGAAATATCCAAGGACCGAGGAGGCCGACGCGGCGCTTCTGGCGACGGTGCCGGTCGATGCGATCTTCGCGCCGCAGCCGGAAGAGGTTTATCCCGAAGGCTTCGGCAGCGTGGTTTCCGTCTCGGGCGTGTCGGAACCGCTGGAGGGCAAGATGCGCCCCGGCCATTTCGACGGCGTGGCGACGGTGGTGACCAAGCTCTTCGGCATGACGCTGGCCGACCGCGGCTATTTCGGCCAGAAGGACTGGCAGCAGCTTCAGGTGGTGCTGAAACTGGTGCGCGACCTGAATCTGGCGGTGGACATCATCGGCTGCGAGACGATCCGCGAGACGGATGGTCTGGCCATGTCGTCGCGCAACGTGCGTTTGACCCCGGCGGGGCGGGTCAGGGCGCCGGTTCTTTACGCGGCAATCTCGACCGCGGCCGAAGATATCCGCAAGGGCCTGCCTGACCGCATGGCGATCCGCGAGGCGGCCGAGAAGATGCGGTCGGTCGGGTTCGAGCGGGTGGAATATATCGAACTGCGCGATGCGGCGACGCTGATGCCCTCGGACGATCCGCATCGCCCGCGCCGGATGCTGGCGGCCGCCTGGCTGGATGGGGTTCGGCTGATCGACAATATTCCGGTGTGATCAGGCGGTTCCTGCCAGCAGGTCGGCCAGAACCAGCGCCATGACCTTGGCGCTGTCGAGCATGTCTTCGATGCCGATCCATTCATCGGGTTGGTGGGCGAGGTGCAAGAGGCCCGGGCCATAGGCGATGCAGTTCTTCAGCCTGCCGATGCGGTCGATGTGTTTCTGGTCATAGGTGCCGGGCGAGGCGACGTAATCGGGGGCGCGGGCCAGGACCTTTTCGATGGCGCGGGCAGTGGCGGCGGCAACCGGGGCGTCGGCTTCGGTCATCGCGGGATGGACCTCGAACAGGTCGCGGATTTCGTAAGTGAAATTCGCCCGCCTGGCGGCCAGCCCATCCAGCAGGGCGCGCAGCTCTGCCTTCACCTCGGGCAGGGTCTCTTCGATCAGGAAACGGCGGTCGAGCACGATGCGGCAGGAATCAGCCACGCAGGGCGCGGGCAGCGATGTGTCGCCGGGGCCGGGTTCTGCCGCGCCGCCATGCAGGGAATTGATGTTCAGCGTGGCGTGGCGCGCGCCTTCGGGCACGACCGGCATTCTTGTGACGCGGCCCGCCAGCACGGGGTAAAGCCTGTCCTCGATCTCGCGCAGCACGGCCCCCATGTGGCGGATCGCCGACTCGCCCAGGAAGGGCATCGAGCCATGGGCGATGCGGCCCTTCGTCTCGACCTCGGCCCACCAGACGCCGCGATGGCCAAGGCAGATGCGGTCCTTGTGCAGCGGTTCGGGGATGATGACATGCTGCACGCGGTCGGGCGCGAAATAGCCGCGTTCCGCCAGCCAGGCCGCGCCGCCATAGCCGCCGGTTTCCTCATCGGCGGTGGCGGAAATCTCGATTGTGCCCGAGAAGCCCGGGCAGGTGGCCAAGAAGGCCTCGGCCGCGATCACGCTGGCCGCCAGCCCGCCCTTCATGTCGCAGGCGCCGCGGCCATAGATGCGGTCGCCTTCGATTTCCGCGCCGAAAGGATCGCGGGTCCAGCCCTGGCCGACCTCGACCACATCATGATGGCTGTTGAAATGGACGCAGGGGCCGGGGCCGAGGCGATGGCGGGCCACGAGGTTCCAGCGTGGATAGGCATCGCTGTCGCCGGGGGCGCCGGTTGCGCGCAGGATCTCGACCTCCCAGCCCTGGGCCAGAAAGCGGGCGGCGAGATAATCGCAGATCTGGCGGTAGTTCCGCCCCGGCGGATTCAGCGTGGGGATGCGGATCAGATCCTGCGCAAGGCCGATCAGCGCGTCGCGGCGGGCGGTGACCGCCAGAAGAAGGGCGTCTTCCTGCATGGGGAAATTCTGCCTTGCGCCGGGGCGTGGGGGCAATCAGAATTCCTGCACTGGACGGAATGTCATTCATTCTTACATTGCTGCTGCATTGTGGCAGGCACAGCGGCTCAGGAGGGCGCGATGGCGGATTTCGAGGCACAGATTCTGGAAAGCGAAAAGCAGGTCCGTGCGGCGCAGGAGAAGATCAGTTCGATCACTGCGACGATCGAGGCCGCCCGGCTGCGGGTCGATGAGGGGGTGTCGATCGATGTCGAGAATGCGACGCTTGAGGATGTGCACAAGCATACCGAGGTGATGAACGCCAATATCGCCGAGCTGATCATGGGGCTGGACGATGTGACGGCGGCGTTTTCGACCGAGTTCGACGAGATGCGGTCAAAGACCGGCTGGGAAAGCTTTGTCGGCATCTTCTCGAAGGGGAAATCCGAAAGCCTGCGGCAGGAGCGGCTGCGCGACGCCACCATAGACGACAAGCTGCAGGATCTGATCGCGAAATCGGATGTGATCGTGAAATTGCTGCAAGGCCAGCTTGAGATGCTGAATGTCCAGAAGACCAAGGTCGAGGGCAATCTGGCCGGAACGCTGACCGACCGCGAGACCACGGTCGAGGCGCTGGAAGCCGTGCGCAAGGAGATTGCGGCGATGGATCCGGCGCTGATCGAGCTGGAGAACAAGATCTCGGTCGAGATGGATGCCGCGGCGCGGACCAAGCTGGAGACGGAACTGGCGACGCTGAACGCCAAGCACAATGCGCTGGTGCAGGATGAGCAGGTGAAACTGGCGCGCAGCCAGACGCTGGAGCGCTATATCGAGAAGGGCAAGACCTGGGTCGACAGCCTGACCAATCAGGCCGCGACCCAGCTGGTTCTGATCAACAAGTTGCAGACGGATACCAAGCAGCGGGTGGTGCTGTATGATGCGCTGACCAGCAGCCTGAAGACGGCGCAGCAGCAGGATGTGGCGCATCGGATCAACGAGATCGGGGTCAAGACGGATCAGGAGGCGCAGGCCGCCATGGCCGGGATCGGCGCCGCGACCAATGCCAAGATGGCCGACATGCTGGAAGCGCATGAGGGCCATATGGTCTTTGCGCGCAAGATCCTGGAAGACAAGGCCAAGGCCGATGAGCGCTTTGCCCGCCGCTTTGCCGCCATTGTCGAGAAGCATGACAAGAACGCCTACGGGGGCTGAGGGTCTGGTCCCGGGGGAAGATCGTGGCGGGCAATGAGGTCAAGGAGGCGCTGGTCAGCGACCATGCCGAGCTTTACGAGCCCGAGGTGGCCCGGCGCTATTTCCTGAAATTCGCCGAGATTGGTTCCTATCTCGGGCGCATCGCGGCCGAGATCGAGGGCGAGGGGCGCCTGACCCGCACCGAAGCGCGGGTTCTGGGCGGCTATCTTGCCGGGGTGATCGGCACCTTCCGGGCCCTGAACCACAAATACCTGATGACCGGCCGGGCCGAGGGCGCGCCGCGGCTGACCATCGACCGGCATGAATCAGGCTTTCCGGTCGCGCAGGAATTGATGGTCATGGCGCTGGATGCGGCCCAGGCCGACAAGCATCTGGCGGGGATGGCATCCGAGGCCGAACTCAAGGACCGGATGATCCGCACCATCGTGGGCGAATTGAAACTGCCCGCCGGGCTGCAATTCGCCCTGTCGCAGCGGCTGTATTTCGAGGCGCTGAAGGCGGGCGGCATCTTCTGGGCGCGCAATGACCCGGATGCGCAATGGATCGAGCAGGTGGGCGAGCGGCGGCACTATCTGGTGCATTGGGCGGTCTGGGATGCCCAGGTCAACCTGCCGGTCGTCTATCTGATGGATGTCGAGGATAGCGGCAAGAAGCCCCTGCCCAATGACGATTACCGCTGGCCGCCCTTGCAGCACAAGGTGCTGGCGCAATCGGTGGGCGGGCTGAAACTGCTGACCATCGCCACAGGATTTGACCAGGATTTCGAGGGGCTGCATCCGAAACGCCTGCGGCGGATCACCCTTGGCCCGATGTATTCGGCCAGTTTCACCCTGCAATCCGGCCCGATTTCAAAAGTTCTGGAAGATGCCCGCGCCCCCGAGGGGCAGGATTGGGCGCTGGTCTGGACGGTCGAGGATCTGGCCGCGGACCGCGAGGAAGAGGTGAAGGATGGCTGGTTCTCGTCGCGGGTGCGGCAGGTCTACAAGCTGGACCCGCTGACCGGGGCCGATACGGGAACGACCAGTCTGGAGCGGATGATCATCCTGCCCGAGCGGCCCTATCAGGTTCTGGTGGAACAGGACCCGCCGGGCCTGCGGGGTTTGCGGAAATTCGTGGTGGGGGCCGGGGGGCGGCTTATCCCCGCCCGGTAGCCCGGGGGGAAGCCCCGGGGGCCAGCCCCCGGACCCCCGGGATATTTTTGAACAGAAGAAGGGGCATGTCTCCCTGGTCGGGATATCCCCGCGAGGCAGGTTTTGAGTGAAGCCGGGCGCACCGGCCGGAGGGTTTGAATGAATACGCGCGACACGATGGAACTGAAGGAAGAGGCGATCCGGGCGCAATATGACGCGGCGCTGGGGCTGCTGACCGGCTTTGACCACGCGCCGCGGCTGGCCACGGCGACGGCGCCCGAGTCGGGGGGGGAGCGGTCGCCGGGCATAGGCGCGCGGCCCCGGTTCCGGTCCACCGTCGTGGGCATGGCGACGCGGTCCACGGCGCGGCCGGGCGGGGTGCGGCTGGCCGAGCGGATCGAGGGGCTGGGGGACGGGCTGGTCTCGCCCATGCAGGCCTCGGTTCTGGGCGCCCTGCGGCGCGGGCTGGCGGTCGCGCTGGCCCTGGGCGAGCAGCTTTCGGCGCAATCGGGGCTGGCCGAGTTGAAGAAGGCGAACCTTGAAGGGCGCTTGCCCGAGGGGCGGCGGGCCGAGTTCAGCGAACTTCTGGCGGCCGAGGCGCTGGCGGTGCTGTTCACCTTTGCCAATGCGACGGCCTTTCTGCTGGCCGGGCATCTGGGATCGGTCACGGTCGAGATCGGCGAGGTCGAGGAGGTGCTGACCGACAACCCGCCTTTGGCCCTGCAAGGTGCGCTGTGGGAACTGGATCAGGACATCGCCACCTTCGCCGCGGATGAGGGGCGGCTGGTCGCCACGGTCTTTGCCTTTTGCGAGGCGCTGATGCGGAAGGTCGCGCTGCGGGCCGATGCCGCCGCCCGGGTCGGGCCGTTCAAGGGGGCAAGCTGGAAGGTCGAGGCGGACGGGCTGACGATTTCCGGCTTCACCCCGGCCCGGGCGGCAAAGGGCGGCGCTTTGACCATGGCCTTCAAGGCCCCGCATGAGGTGGTGGGCAACCACATCGCCAAATATCAGTCGATGAAGCTGGCCAAGATGCTGATGGCCTATGATTTCGAGCGGAAACTGAACCCGTTCGCGGAACTGGGCGGCTTCATCTTCACTTTCATGGGCGATGGCGCGCCGGGCACGGGCAAGACCACGCTGATCCAGATGATGGCGGGATTGCTGAACGATTACTGCAAGGTGGCGGGCTATCCGTTCCTGTATCGCAACTTCAGTATCGACCAGATCGACAGCTATCAGGGCAAGTCGGGCCAGAACGCCAAGGCCTTCATCGATGCCGTGATCGACCCTTCCGTCATCGGCTTCGGCACCATCGACGATATCGACCAGGTGGCGGGCAAGCGCGGCGACCGGCAGTCCAGTGCCGGGCAGCAGGAGGTGACGGCGGTTTTCATGGGCGCTTTTGCCGGGGCGGGCACGGTGGTGCGGGGCAATTGCACTTTCGGGATGTTTTCCAACTACCCCGAGAATGTCGACGACGCGCTGCGCCAGCGGGCAGGGGCGCGGTTCCTGGTCGACGGGCCGCAGACCAAGGACGATTACATCGACATCCTGGCACTGCTTCTGGGCAAGAACCACCAGATCCCGCTGGGCGACCACCAGCTTTATGCTGCGCAGGAAATCAAGAAGGCCGTCGCCGCCAGTTTCGAGGGCCATTCCCGCCCGCATGAAGAGGGGCTGGTGAAGGTCTGGGAGAAGGTGGCCGCGGAGACGGGCAAACTGGACACGATCGCCAAGATCGGCGCCTATCTGAAGGCGATCCAAGAGGCCGATGCGCGGTTCACCGGGCGCGCGATCAAGAACATAACGGACGCGGTGAAAGTCCGGGCGATGGATTTCGAATTGCCGGATGATTGGATGGAAAACCCCGATCTGTTCCTGTTCAAGCCCTATGACGAGAAGCTGGCGATGATCAAAGCTCTGATGAGCCCGATCACGGTCGAGATGGTGATCCAGGAGATCAACCGCTACGCCGATTCTGAATTCCGCTATGCCGACAAGTCGGACGAGGCGGCGATTTCGGGCATGGTGCGGGACATGCAGCGGGCGGAAGAGGCGAAACGGCGGTATCTGGAGGGGAAGGGGTGACGCTTCTTGTGGTGCTTGGCTTTGTGCTTCCTCTGATCGTCGGGGCCTTTGCGGGTGCCCGATACTCGGTGGAGGGTTGTGTTCTGGTTTTCATCGGCCTGCTGGCAACCTATGGCGCGGCGGCGTTTGCCGCCCACGGGCTTTCGTCGGTTGCCGAAGCCAAGTGGTTGCAGGATGCCGCGGGGGGCATGGGTCTGATCCTCCTTCTGGGACTGCCATTGATCGTTGGGGAGTTCACGGCAGGTGTGATGCTGGGCCGAAAGCGGCGGGTGGAGGCGGAGGATTGATCGACACTGTTCTGGTTCCGGCGGTCACGCCGGTTCTGTTGTTTCCGGTGGCGTTATGGCTCGGACGGGCACCCTGGCAACCTGGGTTGTCCGCTCGGGGACACCTGGCATTCCTGATGGTGCTGGCGATTGCGCTGCGGGGGCTGGTCGGGGCGGCGATCGATTGGTTTCGGCCGGAGCGTCTGGCTGGTGAGGTGGCGCGTGACCATCTGATGCCTTTGGTCTTCGAGATCGCCCTCTTTCTGATGATGGCCGTCTGGATGGTCATCCGGCACTGCAAGCTGGGGCGGGAAAACACTCAGGAAGCCCTCAGAGAGAAATACATCCAGCGCTACCTCGGGAAGCACGCCTGATGCCCGAAGCCATCACCCTGCAAAACACTCTCCTTCCGCTCGGCCTCCTCATGGCTCTGGTCATCCTGCTACCCTGGGCGCTGGCGGGCAGCTCGCTTTCGCAGGCCAGGCTGGCGGGGGTCATTGCCCTGACCGCGCTGGCCGCGCTTGCGGCCGGGGCGCTCTGGCTGGCCTTCGAGGTCTGGCGGTTGCAGGGCTCTGCGCCGGAAGTCTCGCGGCTGGGCGACCTTCTGCGGCGCTCCACCTGGTTCGCGATGTTCTGGGGGCCGCTTCTGGCGCTCGTGTGGCTCGTCCGGGCGCAGGGGATCGAGCGGCGCAAGGGGCTGGCGATGGGGCGCGGGGATGGGCGCTGACGTCCAATTCTGCTGGCATCTGAACGGGATTCGGGGCCAGATGGGGCCTGTGGGCAAGGGGTTGATATGAACCGGCTGATCGAGAAGGGGCTGATGTTCGGGAACCTCATCGAGGTGTCCTCGCCCCAGCTTGTCACGCGCTACAACCGGGCGCTGAAGCATCTGATCGGCAAGGAAACCACGCTGACCGATTTCCATATCGACCTGTCGGGCTATTCGCCCGAGATCGGCGATGAGTTCGGCGATGATTTCTACCTGAACCCGAATGGCGCGAACCGGCAGTTCATCCTTCTGTCCACGCAGCAGAAGGAAGCGCCGCTTCTGAACATCCGCTTCTCGACCAGCCGGTCGATCCTGACCCAGTTCATCGAGAAGAACGAGGCGCAGTTGTTCGCGCTGACGGCGCGGGACGCGGTGGCCGGGGAATTGCAGGGTTCGGTCTATGCGGTCGACACCCCGGCGCAGCTGTTCGACTATCGCCAGGTCACGGTCGAGGCCGATACGATCGGCGGGCATGTGGCCGATGCGGAAAAGCTGGCGGCGCTGATCGAGAAGTTCCGGCGCGAGCCGGATGGCTGGCGCGACGAGACGCTGATCGCCGAAATGATCGGGCTGGCCAAGAAGACCGGCGATGTGACGCGGGTGCCGATCAGCCTGCCCGCGATGACCTTTGAGGCGGCGAACCTGTGGACCAGCCTGTTCGGCGGGGTCTATGTCTTTCGCGACGTGAAATTCCCGGCGGCGATCTGCCGCCAGCCGGTGGGCGGGCTGGGCAAGTTGCCCATCGCGCAGGTGATGGATTTCAGCCATCGCAACCACATTGCCGAATGGCTGGAGCGCAACCAGCTTGTCGAACCCATCGTGCAGGCGCGCGGGGCGGATGCGGGGGCAATCCTGCGGCAGAAGATGGATTTCATCCTGCTCGATGCCGCTGACCAGTTGGGGATCGAGGTCGGCGACGGGCGGCGGACCGAGCTGCGCAAGGTGGCCTATCGGCTGGGCTCAAGCCTGCCCGAGGAATTCAATGGCCTGGCCGCCATGCTGCGCTGGGTGGAAGGTGCCGGGGCCTGGCCGCGCATCTCGTCGGAACATCCGGCCTATTTCTACACGCTGCGGGCGCGGGCGGGGCGCGACCGCGATCTGGTGAACATGCTTCTGTCGGAACTGTCGCCGATGGATGTGCGGCAGATGTTCATCGTGCACAAGGAACGGTTCTACGAGGCCTATGCCACCTGGTCGCCCGGAAAGCAGGCCCATGTCGCCGATTTCCTGGCGCGGGAATATCAGGTCGACCGCGAAGGCGCGCGCGAGGCGCTGTTCGGGCCGGAACCGCGGATGGATGAACTGGCGCGCCCGGAAATGAAGCTTGGGCCGAAACCGGCGCGGCCCGTGGCCGCCGGTCCCTGGGGCGGGGCGGTCGCAGGACCTTGGGGAGAGGGACGCAGATGATTCTGGGATGGCTGAGACTGGCCTTGTTCGCCCTTGTCGGGCTGACGGTGGTCTATTTCCTGACCTCGATCTATTCGCGCTCGGTCCGGCGTGAAAAGCTGGAGAAGCGCTGGGTCGCCGACGGGCTGGAGGGTGACCGGGATGCCTGGATCGAAAAGGGGATGCAGGATTATGAGAAGGGGCTGAAAAAGCGGCTCTTGTGGCTTATCTACATCCTGCCGATGCTGGCCTTCGTCGCCACCATCTATTTCGTCAACTGGAGCTGAAGGACGCGCCGCCGATGTGGACCAAGATCAAATGGGGCCTGCGGCTGCTGCTGCTGCTGATCGTCGGGCTGTTCCTGCATTACACCCTGCCGCAGCGCGACGTGGTGCAGATCATCAACACCTACAACAAGCTGACACCGATCGGGGCGAACTGGATCTTCTATTCGATCGAGGATACCGGCACCGGGGTCGAGACCACCGCGACCACCCGCGACATCCGTTTCATCGAGGCGGTCTATCCCGATGGCAAATCGGTGATGGTCTATCGCAACGAGGATACGGGCTGGATCTGGCCGCCCTATTTCAAGTGGGATTCCAGCACGTTGCAGGCCGAGGCGACGAATTACAAGACCGACAAGGCCAAGCCGCAATGGGTGGCGGTGACGCATTACGGCTGGCGCATCCCGATGCTCTCGATCTTTCCGAATGCGGTGAAGATCACGCCGGTCGACGGGCCGGACGTGACGCTGATCCCCTGGCTGAACATCGTGATCCTGTCGCTGCTGGCCTTTGCGTTGTTCATGCTGCGGCAGATGTGGCTGCAATTCCGCGAACGCGCGTTGGACCCGGCGGTGGACCGTGCCGGCCAGGCCTGGGACCGGGTCGAGGCCGAAGGCGACGTGGCCCGCGCCCGCGCCCGCGGCGTCTGGGGCAGGTTCACCGCCTGGTTGGACACCTGGAAAGGCAAGCCGCGCCCGTGATGCCGTGGCAGGGATAAGGTCTCTCGCGGCGGCTTTGGGGCTGGACCGGCGGCTTCTTCTGATGATCCCGCTGGCGGTGGTGCTTGCCGCCCTTCTGGTGCCGGTGACGGCGGCGCTGTTGAAGGGCGCGGGGTTTGTGACGGTGCTGAAACTGGCGGCGCTCTGGCCGGTTTCGGCCATGGGCGCGGTGCTGATCGCGCCGGTGCTGGTGCCGCCGGGGCTGGTCGGCTGGATGGTGGCTTTCGCGCTGGGGCGGCTTGCCGGGCTGGCCGAACTTGCCCGTGCCAGTGTCGCGGGGCTGGTGGCGGGGCTTTGCGCCCCGGTCGTCCTTGTGCGCGATCAGGGCCTTGGCCTGCCGGACTATCTGGCGGTCGCGCTGCCTTGTGCCCTGTCCGGGGCGCTGGCGGCGCTGATCCTGTATCGCCGCGACGGGCCTTTCGCCAAAAGGTAAGGCCCGGCCGTTTTGGCAACGGGCCGGGCCTTCCTGCCTGCGGGTGAGGGGGCCCTCAGGCGGTGGTAAGGGTTTCGGTCGAAGCGAAGAACATGGCCTGGCTGACGGCCGAACGGACCTGTTCCTCGGTATAGGGCTTGTTGATCAGGAAGGCCGGTTCGGGGCGCTCGCCGGTCAGAAGCCGTTCGGGGAAGGCGGTGATGAAGATCACCGGGATGGCGTCGAACTGGCCAAGGATTTCGTTCACCGCCTCGATGCCCGAGGAATTGTCGGCCAACTGGATGTCGGCCAGGATCAGGTCGGGCTTGTCGCGCGCGGCAAGCTCGACCGCGCCCGAATGGGTGCGCGCGACGCCGGTGACCGCATGGCCCATGCTTTCCACGATGCCCGAGATGTCCATGGCGATGATCGCCTCGTCCTCGATCACCAGCACGCGGCCCGCGACCGACGCTTCCATCTCACGCAGCGCATGGGCGACCAGTTCGGTCGCCTCTTCGCCGGACAGATCCATGATCTCGCCGACTTCCGGCAGCGAGAAGCCCTCGATGGTCTGCAACAAGAGCGCCTCGCGGGAGTTCGGCGTCAGCGCGGCCAGATGCGCCTGCGCGGCGGCCGAAAGGCGGCTGTCGGCCTCGGCCACCGGGGTTCCGGTGCTGGACCACACGGTGTGGAAGACGCGGAACAGGGCGACGCGCGGGTTGGGCGCGGCCGAGATGGTTTCGGGATCGGCCAGCACCGCTTCGAGCGTCGCGATGGCATATTGGTCGCCCGAGCTTTGGCTTCCGGTCAGCGCACGCGCATAGCGGCGCAGATAGGGGAGCTGCGCCGAGACCAGTGCCGAAACCCCGGTCGCTTCCGAAGTTGACATGAAATTTCCTCTCGTTTCCCTGTTCTTCTGGGGAACCAAACGTGGGGAACCGCGTTCGGTTCCATGTAAGGTGCTTAGGTGAACGAAAAAATGCAGCAATCAAGATCGGGCAAAGGCGTGATAAACGCCGAAATGAAAGCGCAGATCGATGAAAACCTGAAGCGGGTCTATCAGGATGCCCTCTCGGAAGAGGTGCCTGACCGCTTCAAGGATCTTCTGGCCCAGCTCAAGGCGAAGGATGCGCAGAAATGACGACAACCCTGGCTCGGCGGAACGACCAGGGGGATGTCGCAGCGCAGCGTTCGCCCCGCGACCGGCTGGCAGACCATCTGACGGGTTTGCGCGCCTTTGCGATCAGCCTGTGCCGCAACGGCGCGCAGGCCGACGATCTTGTGCAGGAAACCATTCTCAAGGCCTGGTCCAACATCGACAAGTTCGATCCTGCGACCAATCTTGAGGCCTGGCTGTTCACCATCCTGCGCAACACCTTCTACTCGGCGCTGCGCAAGACCCGGCGCGAGGTGGCCGACAGCGACGGCACCTATGCGGCCACGATGTTCGAGAAACCGGCCCATGACGGACGGCTTGCCTTCAACGATTTCCAGCGCGCCTTCGATCAGCTTTCGCCCGAGCACCGCGAAGTGTTGATCCTGGTCGGCGCCTCCGGCTATTCCTGCGAGGATGCGGCCCAGATGATGGGCGTCGCGGTGGGCACGGTGAAAAGCCGGGCGAACCGGGCGCGCAAGCGGTTGGCGGAACTGATGCAGATCGGCGATGGCGAAGACCTTTTCGCCGGAACCGACGGGGCGATGACGGCGGTGATTTCACGATCGGTGCCTTCCGCCGCCTGACGGGCGGCGTCGGGCGGCATGGCATGGCACGATGGGCGAAGGAAGTATGACGGACAGCGTCCCAGACGGCGCCACGGGCGCCCGGCATTGGGGCGTCGGACGGCGGCTTGCCGCGATGATCGTGCTGGCTTTGCTGCCCCTGGGTCTTCTGTCCATGCAGCAGACCAATTCGGTCGTGAACGAAGTTGCCCGCAATCGCGAACTGGCGGCGATGGGAGCGACAGTTCAGGCCGCCGGTCCGCAGATCCGCATGATCCAGGACGCGCAGGCCACGGTCGAGACCCTGGCCGGGATGATCGCCCCCTTTGTCGATGACCTGCCGACCTGTCGGCGGATCATGGACCAGACCGAGGCGCATGAGCCTGCGGCGACACTGGTCGCCTTTACGCCCATGTCGGGCAAGATGCGCTGCGCCTCTGGCGCGCGCATCTTCGACTTTTCGGGGAATGTGCTGTTTCAGAAGCTGATCGCCAGCCCCGAGCCCCAGATGGTGATCAACCCTTCGGGCCCGGTATCGGGCATGGCGGTGCTGGGCGTTGCGGCCCCGGTCTTCGGCGCGGATGGCACCCAGATCGGCATCGTGACCATCTCGCTGCGGCATGAGGCGGTGACGCAAGAAAGCATCGGCCCGCAGGATACGATGCAGAACCAGCCGATCGCCCTGATCACCTTTGACCGTGAGGGTAATATCCTGACCTCAAGCACGGGTCTGGACGATGTGCCCCTGCGCCTGCCGCGCGATCGCAGCCTGGCGATCCTTGCCGAAGGCGGCACCCAGGTTTTTGCCGGCACGGCGGTCAGCGGCTTCCACCGCCTTTTCGCCGTTGTGCCGCTGGCGAAGGATCTGTTCCTGCTGGGATCGTGGCGCGTTGGCGTGGACGAGGCGTTCGTCGATCCTTCGATCGCCCCCTTCCTGCTGCCCGGGCTGATGTGGATCGCGGCGCTTGCCGTGGCGGTCTTTGCCGCAGAACATCTGGTCACCCGGCATGTGCGCCTGATGGCGCAGGCGATGCTGGCCTTTGCCCGGGGCGACCGGGTGCGCCACGACCTGACCCTGCGCAATCCCCCGGCCGAGATCGAGGATCTGGCCGAGGCCTATCGCACCATGACCGCCACGATCCTGCGCGACGGGGCCGAGCTGGAAAACCTGGTCCATCAGAAGGACGTGCTCTTGCGTGAGGTGCATCACCGCACCGGCAACAGCCTGCAATTGATCGCCTCGGTCTTGCGGATGCATCTGCGCGAGCAGCCCGACGAGGGGACGCGGCGTCTTCTGGAAAACCTGCACAGCCGGGTTATGTCCCTGTCGACGGTGCACCTGAGCCTTTATCGCATCTCGGGCGATGCCGATGTCGCGGTGCATGAGCTGATGGCCGATGTGATCGCCAAGGTCAGCGCGATCCATGAACGCTATGCCAAGGCCGGGTCGATCGAGGCCGATCTTGCCCCCCTTGTCGTGCCGACCGAGCAGGCGGTGCCGATGGCGCTGTTGCTGGCCGAGATCCTGTCCTGCTTCCCGGCCAATGCGGTCGAGGCCGATGATCCGCCTATCCGCGTCAGCCTTCAGACCTGCGACGAGGGACGGGCGCGGATTCGCGTCACCGGGCCTATCAGCGCGATGGCGACCTTGACCGGCGAGCAGAGCGATGCCCCGGCGCGCATCGCAGCGCGGCTGATCCGGGCCTTTGTCGGCCAGCTTGGCGGCGTGCTGGAGACGCGGGTTGAAAGCGGGGCGGCGCTGGCGGAAATCAGCTTCCAGGCGCGGACAGCCTAGGGTTTTCGGGAGAAGCGGCGGAACTCTCCACGGGGCCGCGGCGTTGTTTCAGTGAAGCAACCGATTTTCCCGAAAGGAGAAATGTCATGAACTGGGACCAGATCGAAGGCCGCTGGACGCAACTCAAGGGCAAGGCCCGTGAGACCTGGGGTGATATCACCGATGACGAATGGGACCGCGTGGCCGGCAAGCGAGAGCAGATGGTCGGACTGATCCAGACGAAATATGGTGACGAAAAGGCCGCGGCCGAACGCAAGGTCGATGACTGGATGCGCGGTCTCTGACGGCGCAGATAACGGAAGAAGGAAAGGCCCGTGCCCCCGCGCGGGCCTTTTCCTTTGCGCCATCGCCATCGAAAGCCTGTCGCAGCGCAGGCAAAAGGCCCGCACCGGCATAGGGTGCGGGCCTTTGACAATGTGGCATCGCAGATGGTTCAGGCGGCGCGGGTTGCCCCGGACTGCGGGTCGGACTGCGGGCCGGTCTGCGGTTGGTCCGGTTCGGTTGCGCTGGATGCCGCTGCGGCGACGGCAGGCGCGGTCAGCAAGGCGCCAACCAGCGAGGTTGCCAGTGTCAGGCCCAGGGACAGGGCCTCTTCCTTGAAGAAGGTGCCGGTCTTGTCCGAAGCGAAGCGGCGGGCGTCTTGCAGGACCCTGGTCTCGCTGTCGCGCTGCGGCAGGGTATGGGCCAGCGCCGCCCCGGCAGCCGCGATCACGGCCGAGGCAAGCAGGGGATGGTCGCGCACCGCGCGGAAACCGGCGGCCAGCAAGGGGTTCTCGGGTTCAGCCATGGGGGCCTCCGGTTCAGGTTGCGGGGGGCGGGCCGAAAGCGGCGCGCGGCGCAGGGCTGGGCGCGGGGCGGCGGGCGCGTCATCGGGCTTCAGGGCCGCAGATGCCGCCCCGGCCACGGCCCCCGCCGCCGAAGCCGCTGCCGTCGCCGCCGGGCGCATGGCAGACAGAAGATGCGAGGGCAGAAGCCGCTCTTTCAACGACGCCCCGGCCCGTCGGGCAAGCGCGCCGGGCGTCAGTTCCTGCTTCAGCGCCGCAAGCGCCGTATCCAGCGCGGCGCGGTCAGCTGCAAGCTGCGCCTCGGCGGCGGCCAGTTCGGCCTCGGGCGCCCGCGGGTCAGACATTGCCTTGGCTCTTTTGACGTCCATCCTGGGTCATCTCCCTGTCGAATGTGCCTGGCGGGCCAACGGCCTCGCCGCGCAGGCGGCGGGGCAGGAAGTCGGTCTTGCGCCACAGGCCCGCGCCATGTTGCAGATAGCCCAGCGCCAGAAGCACGAAGGCCAGGCCCACGACCAGCGCCGACCAGACGGGGGCAAGCCCGGCGGCGACCAGCGCCGCGACGGCGGCCCCGGCCAGCACGTTCAGCCCGACAAGGGCCAGGATGCCCGCCAGCGCGATCTGCGCCGCAGCGCGCGCGGTCTGGCGCAGCGTCACCTGCATCTCGGCCTTGGCAAGGGCGATCTCGCCCCGCACAAGGCGCGAGACGCCGGTGATCACCTCGGCAAAGAGCCCCGCAAGCGGGGCGTCTTCACTGTCGGGATGGCGGCCCGTCACGACCGGTTGCCGCTGTTATTGGCCCGCAGGGCGCGCGCCAGGACAAAGCCGACCACGGCGGCCCCGGCGGCGAAGGCGGCGGGGTTGCGGCGGGCCAGCGCCTTCACATCGCCAGTCATCTCGGAGAAGCTGCGCTCGCGCAGCGTTTCGGCCACGGCACTTGCGCCATCCGACATCGCGGTCAGGGCGCGGGTCTGCAAGGCGGGCGCGCCGGGTGCATCGGCGGCACGGCGCAGCGTATCGGCCAGACGGTCGCCCGCATCGGCGATCGCGCCGCGCGCGCCTTCGATCTTGCTGGCCGCAGCATCACGAAACTGACCGGCGGCCTCGCTGGCCTTCGCGGTCAGGTCGGCGCCAAGATCGCTGGCTTTCGACGACAGATCGGCACCGACACTGCGCAGCTTGCTACCCGCCATGTCGGCGGCGGTCTCGGCGGTGTCCAGCGCCTGGGCGGCGGTGTCGCGCGCCGCATCGGCGGTGGCATCGGCCTTGGACTTCAGAATGGTGGAATCGATCGACATGGCGGTCATCCTTTCGGCTTGGGGCAAAAGGGGCAGAGCGCGCATCAGGCGCTTTGGCCCTGCTTTCTTACTCGGACATTCAACGCATCAGGCGCGCGAAGGTTCCGTCCCGACAGCCGCAAGAGTGACAGAAAGGCGCTGATCCCTGCGACCGGCCCCGACGTGCAAATTGTCGAGGCAGCGGGCTGCGGCAGGGAACCGGCAGGCGGGCAGGACGTTGGTGATGCAGAACGACCGGAACCCCGCTTAGGACCCCGGGCCACGCTGTCCCAAGGTTCCAGGCGCCCCTTCAAAAGGAGATCATCATGCTCGGTTGGGCCCTTACCTTCCTCGTCATCGCGCTTATCGCGGCTGTGCTTGGCTTTGGCGGCATTGCCGGTGCTTCGGCCGGTATCGCGCAGATCCTGTTCTTCATCTTCCTGGCGCTGTTCGTGATCTCGCTGATCGCCCGTGCCGCCCGCGGCAAGCCGCCGCTGTAAGCTTTTCCCAAGCTCCCTGTCCCTAGGAGCCAAACTATAGGCCGCAGGTTCGCCCTGCGGCCTTTTTTGCTGCCTTGAACAGCCGCAGCCGGTAAAAAACAGGCCCCGGCGCAGGGCCGGGGCAGGAGAGGGACGGGCAAAAGGGAGGGGAAAGCGGGAAGAAGATCAGATCGGTGGGACGACGGTCAGGGTGATGCCGCTGCCCGCAAGGCCGGGGCGCATACCTTCGGCGAAACTGGTCAGCGTCGCGCTCGAGGCCAGGTCCGAGGGGATGAGCGTGATCTCGCCCCGCCCCTGGGCGCGCAGCGCGGGCAGGAAGGCCAGCACGACCCTGATGATCGCCAGCGTATCGGCAGGGCCTTCGCCAGAAGGTGCAAGGATCAGCCGGTCGATCGGGCCTTCGGCCTGCGCGTCCAGATGCAGGCGGCTGATCTCGGCGCTTTGGCGCAGGTTGCACCACAGGCGCGTCGCGCCCGGCAGGGCCAGTTCGGCCAGCGCCATGGCGACCGGCGTATCCCCCGCCACCACGATCCTTGCGCCGCGTTCGTGCAACAGGGCCACTTCGGGCAGGGCCAGGGCGGCAGGGGTGACAAGAACGCCGCATGGCGCCGGATGCTGCACCGCGCAACCGGTCGTGACAGGCGCGCCCTGGGACGGCGCATGGTCGATAGCGATGGTTGGCATCTGTTTTCCCTGTTTGGGGGTCAACGCCCCGGCTTGCCTGCCGGTTCCCGGTTTGAAGGCGCAAGATTTCCCGCCGGGCGAAATTTGGCCACTGGCGGCGGCGCGCCGAAGCCCTATGGTCTAGCCACGCGAAGCGATCGGGCTTCAGCTCAGAGAGAACTGGTCGCAAATGCGCACGATTATTCACGAAATTCTTCCGGCCGTGCCTGCGAATGTCCGCGCCGAGAACGAAGCTCTGTTCGGGCGGTTCGGGTTGTTGCTGCTGCGCAAGCACAGCCTGGTCTATTCCACCGGCTTCGCGCTGGGTGCGATCGTGATCTCTACGCTCCTGCGCGTGGCGATCGAGGGCAGCCTGCCGCCGGGCTTTCCCTTTCTGACCTTCTTTCCTGCGGTTCTGGTGACCCTGATCTTCGCGGGCGTTCAGGCGGGGGCAATAGTCTCGGTGATCTGCGGTCTGATCGCCTGGCGCTTTTTCCTGCCGCCGGGCGATGCGTTCCATTTCGACCGGGGTTCGCTGATCGCCATGGCCTTCTATGCCGGCATCACGGCGGCCGAGGTCTTTTTCGTGGCCTCCACGGTGGCGGCGCTGCGGGTTCTTGACGAAACCAAGCGGCGCGCCTCGGACCTGGCGCGGTCGCGCGAGCTGATGTTCACCGAATTGCAGCATCGGGTGTCGAACAATCTTGCCACCGTCGCTGCGCTTTTGCGGATGCAGTCGACACGCAGTCTTGACCCGGACATCAAGAAGGCGCTGAGCGAGGCGACGCAGCGCATCTCGACCGTATCGCGACTGCAACGCAGCCTGCATTCGCCCGACATGCAGGATGTCCTGGCCGACGATTTCCTGCGCGTTCTGACCACAGAGACACTGGAGGCCAGCCATATCGACACGCGGCCCGACGTGAGCATCTCGGTCGAACCGCTGACCCTGACCCGGGATCAGGCGGTGCCGCTGGGCCTGATCACCAGCGAGATGGTGATGAATGCGCTGGAACATGGGATGCCCGAGCGGGGCAAGGCTATGCTGCGGCTGAGCCTTGTTCGGAAGGAGGACGGCGACGCCCGGCGCGCCGTGCTGGAGGTGCAGGACAATGGCAAGGGGCTGCCAGACGACTTTTCGCTGGAGACGGCGCCAAGCCTGGGCCTGTCGATCGCCCGCCAGTTCGCCCAGCAGCTTGGCGGCGAGATGACAATGCAGAACGGCCCGCAGGGCGGAACGCTGTCGCGGCTGGAGTTTCCGCTCTGACCGGCTAGGCGGCGGATTTGGGCACCAACGCGACGCGGCGCCGGGCGGGCTTGCGCGGGGTTGTCGCGGGCAGCGTCACCGGTTCAACCTCGCGGAAGGCTTCGGCCAGGGCCTCATCGACCGTGCTGACACAGAAATCCGCGCCTGTGGCCAGGATCTCGGCCTTGGTCTCGGCTGTCGGCGCCGACATCGGCATTGCGGGTTCCAATGCCTCGGGCGCGCGCCAGAGCACGACGCCCACGCGCATCTGCGGTGCGGCGCGCTTGATGCGGCGCAGGTGCAGGATCGCGCCACGGGCGGGCGCGGGATCAAGGAAGTTGATCACCACGCATTTCGCCCCGCTTCGGGTGACGTCAGCGAAACGCGACAAGGTCAGGCTGTCATGCGGCAAGACCTGCACCTCGGCGCCTTCGGCACGCGCGGCCTGGGCAAAGGCTGCGGCGGCTGCATCATCCAGCGCACTGCGCCCACCCAGGCACAAGAGGTGCTGGCCTTGGCCTGCCGGCGCTTCTCCATCTTCTTCGATTTCGTCCAATTCCTCGGAGATTGCGGGTTCCAGCGTGTCGAGGAAATTCACCACCGTCGCGGCAAACGCCGTTTCCTGCGCGGGCGACATCGCAGCGCGGGCATGGTCAGACTGGGCGAGCAACAGCGCGGGCAGGGTCACGTCGCGGTGGAAGTCGGCCAGATAGGTGTCTTCCAGATCGGCCGTGGCGCGATAGCTGCTTTCGGCCACATCCCTGGCCAGGAGACGCTGGTACAGCCGCGAATGGGGGGCCAGAACAGGGCGGTCACCGAACAGGATGTCGAAGACGGCGAATTGCGGGATATGCCGTCCCAGAACCACCAGGCAGACGGTCATTGGAGTGGAGAGCACAAGCCCCAATGGGCCCCAGATCCAGGTCCAGAAGATCGCGGCCACGATGATCGCCAGCGGGCTGACGCCGGTGCGGCTGCCGTAAAGCCAGGGCTCGATGACATTCGAGGTGATCAGCTCGACCAGGATGAACAGCGCGGCGGTCCACAACACGGCCGACCAATCGGGCGAAACGGCAAAAGCCAGGAACAGCGGGAAGGCGGCGGCGAGGATCGAGCCGATATAGGGCACGAAGCGCAGGACCAGCGTCAGCATTCCCCAGAGCGCCGCGTTTGGCACACCGATCAGCCACAGGCCGATGCCGATGGGGACGGCATAGATCGTGTTCACCAGAAGCTGCGTCAGCAGGTAATGCGCCACGCGCGTTCCCGCCTCTTCCAGAACCTGCGTCGTGCGGTGGATGTCATTGCTGCCGACCAGCCGGATGAAACGGTCGCGCAGATCTTCGCGTTGCAGCAGCATGAAGATCACGACGACCACCACCAGACCTGCCGTCGCCGCCGGGCTGACCAGCGGCACGACAAGATCGGACAGGATCTGAAAGGCATTGCGCCTTTCGACCAGTTCGACCTGCACCGGCGGGCTGTCGGCGGCTTCGCCCTCGCTCAGGGTGGTGCTGATCTCGGAATTGATCGTGCTGGCCATGCGGGTCAGACGGGCGACAAGGCGGTTGCCGTCATTGTCGGCCTGAAGCGCCTCAAGCTTGGTGACGATATTGGCCTGGAAGCTGGGCAGTTGCTGGGCAAGCGAACCGACCTGGCCGACCACGATCAGAAGGAAGATGCCGATGGCGGCGAAGGCCAGCGTCACCACAGTCAGGACCGAGACCAGATGTGGCAGGCGTTTGCGGCGCAGGTAGATGACGGCGGGGGCCAGCGCGAAGGTGATCAGCACGGCGCAGGCCAGCGGCAGGAAGATCTCGCGCCCGACATGCAGCACGGCCACGATCAGAACAGTCGCGGCCAGCGAACTGAGCGTCAGGCTGCGGGCCAGGCCGGGGTCATCGCCTGCGGCAAGGCTTGTTCCGGCGGCGGCGCGGGTCTGAGCGGGGGGCGGGGGCGGTGTCGGCTGCGACAGGCCGGTGCCAGGGTCTTGCTGGTCTGTCACGCGCTCCACCTATCGGCTGGCGACCGGGGCAGCCGCCAGGCCGCCTCCGCCGGGGAACGGCCCACGGCAAAGGTTAACGCTGGGGCAGCGGCCCGGTTCCCTTACGCGAGTCAGCTTTTCGCGAGATCCTCAAAAAGCCGCGCCACGCCTTCGGCGCCCGGGTCGTTGAAGCCCGACAGGCGGTCAGAAGACAGGTAGCTGGCCCGCCCGGCCCTGGCGCGGACCATGCCCGCCGTGGCATCGGCCCCGGCACGGGCAGCGGCGGCGGCGGCGGGCAGGCCCTGCGGCAGAGCGGCCAGCGCCGGGGCCAGCGCGTCGATCATGGTGCGGTGACCGGGGGCTGCGCCGCCGACCTGCATCACCCGTTCCAGCCCTGCCGACAGCGCCCCGATCCAGTCGCGGCCCGAGGCGGCGGCATCCCCCGCAGCGGCGAAGAAGATCGCCAACAGCACGCCGGACGACCCGCCCATGGTCTGGCTCAGCTCATTTCCGACCGCTCGGTAAAGCTGGGTCGGGTCGGCCAGGGGCAGGCGGTCCAGCGCCGCGATCAGCGCCCGCGCTGCGCCTGCCAATGTGCTGCCGGTATCGCCATCGCCCGAGCGCGCGTCGAGCGCGTTCAGATCGGCCTCGGCCGCGATCAGGGCCCGGGCGCAGCGTTCCACAAGGGCGCGGCGGGCGGGATGGGCCGAGGGCAAGGGCTGGATCGGGGCCAGCCCGTCGGGCAAGGGGCGCAGGGCCACTTCGGCCAGGGGCAGGCAGCCCGGCCAGGCCCGTGGCGCGGCGGGGGCGCACAGCGCCTGGACCCGGTCCGCGTCGATGGGCAGAAGCGACAGGGAAAAGCCGTGCATATCCAGCGAGGTCATCAGGGGCGCCGGGCCGATCAGCCATTTCAGCCGCCCGGCCAGCGGCGAGCGGGCCAGTTCCTCGGCCAGAACGCTCATCTCCAGGGGCGTCGTGGCGCCCAGGTTGTTCAGAAGCGCCACATGATCGCCCTTGCCCAGATGGGCGGACAGACGGTCGACCACCATGGCCATCGCCGCCCGCGCACCGCCAAAGGCGACCTGCTCCACCCCGGCCTCGCCATGGATGCCCAGGCCCAGTTCAGCATGGCCGGGGGCGATGCGGTCTTCCTTGGGGCTGCCGGGAACGGTGCAGGTGTCGAGCGACATGCCGATCGAGATCGCGCCCTTAATCACGCCCTGGGCGGCGGCGGCGATCGTCTCCAGATCCTCGCCCGCCTCGGCCATGGCGCCGCAGATCTTGTGGACGAACAGCGTTCCCGCCACGCCGCGCGGCTGCGGCAGGTCGGGCAGGGCGACGTCATCATCGACGATTACCATCGCGACCTTGAGGCCAAAGGCGCGGGCGCGTTCGGCAGCGAGGCCGAAATTCAGCCGGTCGCCGGTATAGTTCTTGACGATCAGCAGACAGCCCGCCTTGCCCGTCACCGCCAGTATCCCGGCCAGAACCGCATCGACGGAAGGCGAGGCGAAGACATCGCCGCAGACCGCCGCGGTCAGCATGCCCTGACCGACGAAACCGGCATGGCTGGGTTCATGCCCCGAGCCGCCGCCCGAGACCAGCGCCACTTTGGAGCGGTCCCAGTCGGTGCGGACCACGACCTTGATATGGGGGAAGCCGTCCAGCCGCGCGGCCTTGCCCCCCGCGGTGCGCAGGAAGCCGTCAATGGCCTCGGTCACCAGGGTTTCCTTGCTGTTCATGAACTGCTTCATGGCGGGCTCCGTCAGGGTTGGGGCGCGGTTAGGCGGTTGCCCCGGGCATCGAACCACAGGGGATTGCGCGGGCGGATCGGCAGGCTGTCGCCGGGGGCCAACGCGGTATGGGCATCGGCAAGGGTGACGATCTGGTGGGGGCCAAGCGTCAGGTGTAGCCGGGTCTGGTCGCCCAGATGTTCCAGCCGGTGCACGGTGGCGGGCGCGCCTTCGCCCTGAAGGATATGTTCTGGGCGCAGCCCGATCTGCGCCGCGCCAGGCGGCGGCGTGGCCAGCGCGCCGAAGGCATCGGCGGGCAGAAGCGCAATGCGCGGCTGGCCCAGGCGGCTGGCGACGTAAGTGCTTACCGGGTCTTCATAAATCTCGCGCGGGGTGCCGAATTGCACCAGCCGCCCCTCGTCCAGGACGCCGACATGGCTGGCCATGGTCATGGCTTCGATCTGGTCATGGGTGACATACAGGAAGGTTGCGCCCAGTTCGGCATGGATGCGCTTCAGCTCGATCCGCAGGTCGGCGCGCAGCTTGGCGTCAAGGCTGCTGAGCGGTTCGTCCATCAGGTAGATGCGCGGGTTGCGCACCAGCGCCCGGCCGATCGAGACGCGCTGCATTTCGCCGCCGGACAGGGCGGTGGCCTTGTTGTCGAGCTTATGTGGGATGCGCAGGACGCGGGCCACTTCGGCGACGCGGGCGGCGATCTGGTCTTCGGGCAGGGCGATCATGGGCGAGCGCAGCGGGAAGGCCAGATTGTCGCGCACGGTCATATGCGGATAAAGCGAATATTGCTGGAAAACCATGGCGATATCGCGCTGGGCCGGGGTGTCGTTCAGGACCGAGGCGCCATCGATTCGCACATCGCCCCGGTCGGGCCGGTCAAGGCCCGCGATCAGCCGCAGGGTGGTGGTCTTGCCTGCGCCCGTGGGGCCAAGCAGCACGACAAAGGCACCATCGGGGATGGTTAGCGAGACGTCCCTCAGCGCCTGGGTTGCGCCATAAGCCTTTGACAGGCCTGAAAGAGTGACCTCAGCCATGATGCACCCCCGCATTGGCGGCGCTGCGCAGGGCGCGGCCGGTGACAGCATCGAACAGCGTCAGTTTCGGCGCGGTGAATGAGAGGCCCAGCGTCTCGCCGACATGGGCGGGCAGGCCCGAGGATGCGCGCGCCTTGAGCGGGCCGAAGGCTGTTTCGATGGTGATGATCTGGGTGGTGCCCAGGTATTCGGTCGCCAGAACCTGCCCGCGCAGATCACCGGTCTCGCCCAAGGTGATGTGTTCGGGCCGCACGCCCAACACAAGCGACTGTGTGCTGGCGGCTTCCTGCAACTGCGGCAGGGCGATGCGGGCGCCGCCAAGGGAAACTTCGGTTGCGCCTGACTGCGCCGCGCCTTCGAAGCGCAGGGTGTTCATCGCCGGACTGCCGATGAAATCGGCCACGAAGAGCGTGGCGGGGTGATCGTAGATTTCCTGCGGCTTGCCGAATTGTTCGACAACGCCATGATTCATAACGACGATCTTGTCGCCCATCTGCATCGCCTCAAGCTGGTCATGGGTGACATAGACCGTCGTCGCGCCCATGCGGTCATGCAGGGCGCGCAGTTCCTCGGCCATGGTCTCGCGGAACTCGGCATCCAGCGCGCCCAGGGGTTCGTCCATCATGAAGGCCTTGGGGCGGCGCACGATGGCGCGGCCCAGCGCGACGCGCTGGCGGTCGCCGCCCGACAGCCCGCCGACGCCTTTGTCCAGCAGATGTTCGATGCGCAGGATGCGGGCCACTTCGGCGACACGGCTGGCGACCTCGGGTTTGGCGACACCCTGGCTGACCAGGGGATAAGCGATGTTTTTCCGTACGTTAAGATGCGGGTACAGGGCGAACATCTGGAAGACCATGGCGATGTCGCGCTGGCTGGCGGGGCGGCGGCTGACCTCTTCGCCGTCGATCAGGATCTCGCCCGATGTCGGGATTTCCAGGCCCGCGATCATGCGCAGGGTGGTGGTCTTGCCGCAGCCCGAAGGGCCGAGCAGCATGAAGAATTCGCCATCGGCGATGGTGAAGCTTGACCCCTGCACGGCGGTGAAAGCGCCGAATTCCTTGCGCAGGTTCCTGATGACGATCTCGGCCAAGGTCTACTCCGGGAAATGGCTGGTGATGATGAACATCACCGTGCCGGCAAGGGTCACGAGGAAGGACCAGGTGAAGGCCCAGAGGAAGAAGGGCTGCATCAGCATGAAGACGCCAAGGCCGATCAGGATCGTCGCCAGCATCTCCCACGGGCCGCGGCGCAGGTGCAGAAGTCCGGTCAGAAAACGGGTCATTTCGGCGTCTGCCTTTCGTCTGGCGAAGGTCTGGCAAAGGTCTGGCTCATTTCCGCACCGCGCCGAAGGTGATGCCGCGCAGCAGATGCTTGCGCAGAAGGATGGTGAAGATCATTACCGGCAGCAGGAACAGCGTCGCGCCAGCCGCGACGGCGGGCCAGTCTTGGCCGCCGACGCCGATGATGGTGGGGATGAAGGGCGGTGCGGTCTGCGCCTTGCCCGAGGTCAGAAGGACCGCGAAGGCATATTCATTCCAGGCGAAGATCAGGCAGAAGATCGCGGTCGAGGCGATGCCGGTGGCGGCTTGCGGTAGCACGACCTTCCGGAAGGCCTGAAAGCGGGTGTAGCCGTCGATCAGGGCCGCTTCTTCATATTCGCGCGGGATCTCGTCGATGAAACCTTTCAGCAGCCAGACGGCAAGCGAGATGTTCACGGCGGTGTAAAGCAGGATCATGCCGAGATGGGTATCGGACAGACCAAGCTGGCGATACATCAGGTAGATCGGGATCGCGACGGCGATGGGGGGCATCATCCGCGTCGACAGGATGAAGAACAGCAGGTCGTCCTTGAGCGGCACCTTGAAGCGCGAGAAGGCATAGGCGGCCAGCGTGCCGAGAAAGATCGACAGCGCGGTCGAGCCGAAGCCGATGATCACCGAATTCAGGAAGCGTTCGCCAAAGCGCGAGGGGCCGACGATCTGCATTCCCTGGTCGCGGGCGACCTGTTCGTACCAGGTCTCGGGCGGCGGCAGGGCCTGCAATTCCGACACGGCGGGGCGGGTGCGGGTGGTGAAAAGGTTCACATAGCCTTCGAGGCTGGGTTCGAAAAACACCTTGGGCGGGTAGGAAATCGAATCCGGGCCGGATTTGAAGCCGGTCGAGATGATCCAGACCAGGGGCAGCAGCGTGATCAGCGCATAAAGCACGACCAGGGTGCCAGCGACCCATTTCGACGCGGGCGAGGGTTCGGTCACCGACCAGCTTGAGGAGAGGCCGCTCATCTTTCCTTAACCTTGTTCAGTGCCTTGACGTAGATCGAGGCGAGGCCGAAGACGGTGACAAAGAGGATGATGGCATAGGCGCTGGAATAGCCCGTCCGCCATTTCTCGAAGGCTTCGCGTTTCAGCTCGATCGAAGTCAGCAGGGTTTCATCGCCGGGGCCGCCGCCGGTGAGCAGCGTGACCATGTCGAACATCTTGAAATTCTCGATGCCGCGGAACAGCACGGCCAGCATCAGGAAGGGCAGCGCCATGGGCAGGGTGATGGTCCAGAACTGCCGCCATTTCGAGGCGCGGTCGATCTCGGCCGCCTCATAGATGTAATCGGGGATCGAGCGCAGCCCGGCGAGGCAGATCAGCATGACGAAGGGCGTCCACATCCAGGTGTCGACGATGACGATGGACCATTTGGCCCAGCCGCCGGGGCCAAGCATGGAGAAGGACGAGGCGGGGATGCCGGTGACGAATTCGACGGCGTAATTGATCAGGCCGATCTGCGGCTGGTAGAGGAAGGTCCAGAAATTGCCGACGACGGCGGGCGAGAGCATCATCGGCAGCACGATCAGCGTGGTGATCAGGTCATTGCCCTTGAACTTGCGGTTGATCAGCCAGGCCAGGGCAAAGCCCAAGATGACCTGGAAAGTCAGGGTCCAGATCAGGAAATGGGCCGTGGTCTGCATGTTGGCCCAGGTGTCGGCATCGGTCAGGATGCGGGTGTAATTGCGCAATCCGACCCATTTCACCTCGGCATTGGGCTTGTTGGCGGCGTAGTTGGTGAAGGACAGCCGGATGGTCCAGATCAGCGGGAAGATGTTGATCGCCAGCAGCAGCACGATGGTCGGGCCGACGAAAAGCCAGGCGATGGTGCGGTCCGACAGGCCGCGGAGGCGGCGGGCGAGGGGGCGCGGCGTGGCGCGCGCGGTCGCGAGGGCGACGGAATCGAGTTTCGTGGACATGGGACCTCAGGGCGCGCGCGACGGGGCCGCCGAAGGAAGGGGAGGCCCGGCCCCGCGAAGGGCCGGGCAGAAGGCGGCGGTCAGAGCTTGCCGTCATCCTCGAAAGCTTCGGTCCAGTCGGCAATCAGGCCGTCCAGCGCCTCTTTCGCGGTGCCATTGCCGGCCACGACGTAATCGTGGAACCGCTTCTGCGAATCCTGCAGCAGCGTGGCATAGCTGGGCTCGGCCCAGAAATCCTTCACGATGGCCATGGAATCGAGGAAGGTCTGGGCATAGGGCTGGCTGGTGGCGAAGGACGGGTCCTCGACCACGGCGCGCAGGCAGGAGAAGCCGCCCATCGACCACCATTTCTTCTGCACCTCGGGCTGGGCGAACCATTTGATATAGTCCAGCGCCGCTTCCTGATTGTCGGAATAAGACACGACCGAGATGCCCTGGCCGCCCAGTTGGGCGAATTGCTTGCCATCGGGGCCTGCCGGGTTGACCAGATAGCCGGTCTTGCCGCCGCCCACGTTCGGGTCGACCTCGAACCCCGGCCAGGTGAAGGCGAAGTTCATCTGAAGCGCGACCTGGCCCGACTTATAGGCGTCGATCCCTTCGCCCATATAGGTGTTCGAGGTGCCGGGCGCGACGCAGCAATCGTAAAGCGACTTGTAGAATTCCAGGCCGGCGACGGCGCCGGCGGAATTGACGAAACCTTCCATGTCATAGGGCTTGTCGGGGTTCTCATACAGGAAGCCGAAGCTGTAGAGCACATCCATCACGCCCATGGTGATGCCTTCGGAGCCGCGCTCGGTGTAGATCGAGGCACCATAGACGGTCTTGCCGTCGATCTCGCGGCCCTGGAAGAATTCGGCGACCTCTTTCAGTTCCGCGAAAGTGGCGGGGGGCGTCAGGTCGCGGCCGTATTTTTCCTTGAAGGCGGCCTGGATCTCGGGGCGTTCAAACCAGTCCTTGCGGTAGGTCCAGCCGACGACATCGCCAAAGGCGGGCAGCGACCAGTAGTTCGGCGTGTTCTTCGGCCATTCCGAATAGCCGGTCACCGTGGCGGGGACGAAGGCATCCATCGAGATGCCATTGGCGTCGAAGAAATCGTTCAGCTTGACGTAATGGCCGTTCTCGGCGGCGCCGCCGATCCACTGGCTGTCGCCGATCATCAGGTCGCAGAGCTTGCCGCCCGAGTTCAGTTCGTTCAGCATCCGGTCGGCGAAATTGGGCCAGGGCACGAATTCGAAATTCATCTTCACGCCCGATTGCGCCTCGAAATCCTTCGACAGTTCGACAAGCGCGTTGGCCGGGTCCCAGGCGGCCCAGCAGAGCGTCAGTTCCTTGTCCTGCGCATGGGCCGCGGCTGCGGCGGCAACAAGCGAAATGGCCGTCGCAGCGGCCAGGCGTCCAGCTTTCATGATGTCCTCCCGGTGATCTGTGATGATCGGCGTTGGTCGCGTGCCCGTGCGGCGCGCTCTCCTTCGCGCTGCCGGGCCTTCTTGCTGCGAAAACCATAGTCCCGGGTCCGGCGGGCTGTAAAGCGATTTTTGAGGTGCGTACCTCAGAAATGCGCGGCGCGAGGGCGGGACCGGGATCGGCCTGCGGTTTCGGGGGATCAGGGGGTCAGGTTCTCGGCGAGGAGGATCTCGATCCGCAACTGTTCCTGGGCGCTGTCGATGGCGCTGTGATCGGCCTTTGCGCGCAGGACGCGCAGGGCCGACCGCGCCAGATGGCCCATGTTCTGGGTGATGATCGCGTCGATATGGCCGGACAGCAGGGCCTGGCGGGTATGGGGCGTAAGTTCGTGGCCGATCAGGGTGAAGCGCCCGGTCAGGCCCAGATCGGCAAGGGTCGAGGACAGGGCGCGATGACCCGACCCCATCAGGTAGATGCCGGCCACATCGGGAGCATGGCGCAGGGCTTCGGTCACCACGGCGCGCAGCGTGATGTCGGAGCCATGGGTTTCCAGCGTGGGCAGGACGGTCAGGCCGGGGAATTGCGCCAGCATCACATCGTCAAAGCCGCGCCGCCGTTCCACCGCGTCGCGCAACTGCATGGATTGCGCGATGGCGAGGATGGAACCCGTTGATCTGCCGCAGAAACGGCCCATCAACACGCCCGCGGTGCGCCCGGCGGCGCGGCTGTCGATGCCGATGAAATGTGCCCTTTCGCTGTTGGGCAGGTCGGACACCAGCGCGATGACCGGGATGCCGCGCGCGCGCAGCGCCCGCACCGCATCGCGCACGACGGGGGTTTCGGGGGCCATCAGCGCCACGCCCGACACCGTATCGGGCAGGGCGGCCAGCGCGGCGGCAAGGGCATGGGCATCCTCGGCCGGGTAGCGCAGGATCGTCAGCTCGGTGCGCGACAGGGCGGCGGTGGCGCCGGCCTCGCGCAGCGCCTGTTCCAGCACGGTCAGGAACTGGCTGTCGCCATCGGGCAGGGCGGCCACCATGGCATAGCTGCGCTGGCGCGCCAGATTTGCCGCCGCCATGTCGCGCACATAGCCCAGCCGCGTCACCGCATCCTGCACCGCCTGCACCGTGCGGGCGCGCACCCCGGGCCGGTCGTTCAGGACGCGGTCAACCGTGGCCAGGCTGACCCCGGCCTCGCGGGCAATGTCATTGACGGTGGGGCGGGTCATTCTTCCTCCGGTGCCCAGCTTTGCCGCGAAGGATGAGGTACGTCAATCACTCCGCCAAGGGCATGGCTCATGCGCCCTTGTGGCATGGCCGCCACGGCGCGGCCAGAGCGGGCGGCCAGAGCGCGCCGATCCATCGAATTCGACCAAATTTCGCCACAATTTTGCCTTACTCGCCCAAGGCAGAAACCATGGCGCCGGACAATGTATCCGCCGCCTTCGAGGCAGAGCACAGGTGGCGACCTTAACCGGGAATTCGGGGAACAACTCCCTGACCGGCACGTCGGGCGCGGATCAGATCTCCGGGCTGGCGGGCAATGACTCGCTTTACGGCGGCGGCGGCAATGACACGCTGATCGGCGGCAGCGGCAATGACCGGCTGGATGGCGGGTCCGGTTCGGACACGGCCGATTACAGCGACAGCGCCGCCGCGGTGAACGTGAACCTGAGCGGCGGCACAGGAACTGGCGGCGATGCGCAGGGCGACACGCTGGTCTCGATCGAGAATCTGGTCGGATCGGATTTCAACGACACGCTGAGCGGCAATTCCAGTGCCAACCTGCTGGAAGGCGGGACGGGCAATGACCTGATCGACGCGGGCAGCGGGGCGGATACGCTGATAGGCGGGGCGGGGGCAGACACGCTGTATGGCGGGTCGGGCACCGACTGGGTGCTGTATTCGTCTTCGGGCACGGGGGTGAATGTCAGCCTTGCCACCGGCACGGGCATGGGTGGCGATGCGCAGGGCGATGTCCTGTCGGGCATCGAGGCGCTGGGCGGATCGGATTTCGCCGATACGCTGAGCGGCGACAACAGCGCCAATACGCTGGACGGCGGGGCGGGCAATGACCTTCTCTCCGGCGCGGGCGGCAGTGACGAGCTGTATGGCGGGGCGGGCAATGACACGCTGATCGGCGGGTCGGGCAGCGACGACCTGTTTGGCGGCGATGGCATCGATACTGCGGATTACTCGGCCTCGGGCGCGGGGGTGAATGTCAATCTCGACAGCGGCACGGGCTCGGGCGGCGATGCGGCGGGCGATGCGCTGTCGGGGATCGAGAATGTCACCGGCAGCGCCTATAACGACACGCTTTATGGCGGGGCGGGGTCGAATGTCCTGTCGGGCGGCGACGGGCGCGACGCCCTATATGGCGGCGACAGCGATGACACGCTGATCGGCGGCGCCGGGGCCGACACGCTGTATGGCGGCGAGGATCTGGACATCGCCGACTATTCCGCCTCGAACGCGGCGGTGAATGTCAACCTGACCGACTGGACCGCAAGCGGCGGCCATGCCGCGGGCGACGTGCTTCAGGGCGTGGACGGGCTGATCGGCAGCGCCTTTGACGACACGCTGGTCGGTTATGACGGGATGGGCCTGTCGGGCGACGTCTTCACCAATGTCTTCTATGGCGGCGCGGGCAATGACCAGATCGACGGCCGGGGCGGCAATGACTCGCTTTACGGCGGGACCGGCAATGACACGGTGCTGGGCGGCAGCGGCGATGACACGCTGACCGGCGATGAGGGCAATGACAGCCTGGATGGCGGCACCGGCAATGACCTGATCGACGGCGGCAGCGGCAATGACACGCTGCTGGGGGGGACGGGGAATGACTCGCTTT